>BNJS01001158.1_pt1 | contig 281349 bp, 305 predicted proteins | sample 8540461 | NCBI WGS metagenome assembly BNJS01 (sample SAMD00202454, study PRJDB9452) | human saliva metagenome | isolation source: human saliva | place: Japan | reverse complement strand
TTTCCATATTTCTCCTTACTTTCTACTAGTTCCCCGGAAATATGGAAACAAAGTTATATCTTAAAAAAATGAGCGAATTATGAGTGAATAAATAGTGTTTTTTTGTAGAGCCTGATTTTTTTCTAATAGATATTAGTCAACAATCCTTAAATACCTGAATAAGTCTCTACTAACAACTGAATCTTACGTAAAAACTTCTTGCTTTTTTTCCGTTCACGCGCTCCCTGTCTACGAGAAGTTGGTGGAATAATCGAATCTAAATCAGTCCCACTGTTTTTCAGCATAACCTCGTTGAATTGATTTGTCTATGAATAATTGGTAATCAGCTACAAGGTTCTCAGACTCAGCTAGGTCATGGATTGCGATTTTCTTGCGTTCCTTGCCATATTCATAGAAAGCATTGATAACCCCATCATGGTCTTTCAATTTTTTTGCAAATCAGTGTCATTGATAAAAGCCGATAACCAACTCTTCTTTGGCACGAATATCGATACTAGAACGAATTACACGACTAACTTCTGCTTTCATTGCTTCTTTGGACTCAGAATTCTTCGATTTTTCAACAATCAATTCCAAAATATGTCTTTTCTAATGCAACCTTTCTCATTATTTCTTCGTTTGAGTGTTTATCACGGCTAAGATAAGAGTATTGAATTATCGTATAGTAGCACTGACCGTGAACAGGATATTCTTTTTAACCTTATCAATGCACTGTCAATAATATCAATCAGCCATTGCCGATGAGCATAAAGCGGAAATTCTCTTGTACGAAAAAAATCCCTTGCCGATCTTAAAAAAATCATACTCTAAAATGCCTAATTCCAAGCAGATTTTTTTGAGGAATTTGAAAAAAACTGAACGAAAAAAAGAATACCCTTATGCAAGAGTATTCTTCATCAAAATCTGAGATGACCGAACTGTATCAAATCAGGAAAAACTACGAGAAATATATGGGGAAAGAGATGGAGGGGTGATTACTTTTTCATCTCTTTTTGGTTTTCATATATTAAATAACTATTCCTAATATCAATCCATTCATTACTTAAAGAACTATTTAGCTTGCGAAATATTCTTTCAGAAAGATTAATTTTTGACTCGAATACAGCATTTTCATAGAGTAATAGCACTTCTACTATTTGAGGTAAAATCATGCTTGTTTTCACTGAACGCTTTTCATATCTGCTACATATTTCATTTATTTTCTCATATATATCTTCAGATGACTTTTTCAAAGAATGTAACTTAATAGCTCTATCAAAAAGGCTGCTGGATACTATAAAAACTTAATAACAACGAGGAGTAATCATCCATACCACTTATGAAAAAGCTTTTATAATAAAGAATAAAAAAGCAAGAACTGAAAATAAATAGTACGGAAACGACATTTTCTCTGCTATGCGAGAAGTAAACAGGGAATTTTCGTGTATGTTAGCCAATAACTTTATTTCCTCTTTTGATATAGAGGCATTACTGTAGTAAGGCTCGCTATTATAGTTTGGAATTCTTTTCTCATTAAAACTATTATCAATAAGTCCAACTTCTCTAATGCGATGTCCTTTATCAAAAAAAACACTTTTATAATATGATGACATATACTCGACCACTAAAATCACACCTGATATGACAAGGAAAATCTTAGCAGGAATAAATAATGTTATCCCCTGAAAAATGGCTAACGCAAATGCTATCGCACCAAAAATGTCTTGAGCTAAAGCAAACCACTTAGACAAAATAAAATCTTTATTTTGAGGATTATTTGCTAACATTTTTTCCATCCTCCGTTAATATCATACTTGCTTCATATAGAAACTCATTCCTATATGAAGCATTCGTTGTAATTGGCAATATATATTTGCCATGACAATTTCGCAACTTTTTACCAAATCCACAAATACACGGCATATGACCTCTATACTTATTGTTGTATACAATAAATACTATTTCCTTATATTGTTCCTTGGTCAACTTCAAATCATTTAAATAATAATCAAGCAACCCTTTATAGCCATGTTTCCTATCACCAAATGGATAAGTCTTATATTTTTTTCAAACCAATCCAAGGTGTATATAAAGGCATTCACAAACTTCTCAATAAAAGCTATAAAAGACGGATTTTCATTTAAGAAATATATCATTTCACCTATTGTTGCCAAACAAACATTACCATCTTGATAGATGTGTTCTATATGTTCTGGATAATCGTATACATAAAATTTTGGAATGCTATTTGGGAAGTTTTTTTGAACTGTGAGCTTAATATTTCTTTTCGCCTTGAGCAATATGTCCATCATAATCCAAGGAGTATTTATATACCCCTTGGATTATGTACTCTATATCATTATCCACTATCGTTAATCTCGGTTGACTATCTAACAATTGCTTGATTTCATAGCTTAATCCATAACTCATACTACTTCTTCCAGGGTTTTGTAGGTGTAATTCTTGTAGGCGTTTCAAAGGTTTCTGCAAAGACTCTCGTGTTAATATCATTATGAATACTTTGTTTGAATTTTCGTTCATCCTCAATGTTCATAAAGTCATTTAATGCCGAAACCCATTTGCTCATATTACTCAACCTATTGTCTGTATATCGTTCGATAAGATTTTTCTCTTAAATCAACTGGATTTAATATTTTTGCCATCTTGCATTAGAGATATACTTCTATTGCTAAAAGCCAACAATGAAAGCATTTACTATGTCTGAAACAGATAAAAAAACCATTCATTTTTTATACTGTCTGCAACTAATGCTGAAATTAGAATTGACGATGGCTTGTCTCCGCTCAATTTGCTTCTGTCATAATAAATATCTCTATGTCTTTTGATAAACTGAACAGCTCTTTGCAAACTTGATCTATAGTAATAGGTTGGTATTTTTTTTCTGCACTTGCAAACACCATCCTTATATCATACGGTAAATTATTGTATTGCTCTGATTTCATATCAGTACTTAAATGTCGATTACTAATTTCCAAAAAAACCAATCACCAAATCCAAGAGGATTGCTTGTAATCCAATCATAAACAGATAATTCTTTATTTGTTATAGCAACAGTTTTTTTCTGCATTTGAATATGAAACTCCCGAGTTAATAATTTCGTTTTTTTGTCGAAATATCTTCGTCAACTGATGGGACAATATCCAAGGAAAAAGCCAACGCCATCGGCTACTTCTGCGTATTTTAGCGTCCAGCAGTTTCTATCTTCTTTTTCTAACTTATCGGAGTAAATTCCACTTTCTTTTTATGCAATCCCCAACATCATTTTTTTACACTTTTTTTGCATCAGTGTCTTCCTTTTTTTCTTTTCAATATTGCCAATACATCTAAGTCATAATCATGCTCTTTACCATCGCGGTATGGGCGTATTGTTGTTCCTATCAAAAAAATGAACCCTGTGGATAAAAAAATCAGAATCCAAACCTTGTTCATCTAAATATTTTGATAAGGCAGCATACTTATCTCTGGCATTTTTCTCCATTGTTGGCGATAAGTCCAAATCATGTAACGAATTCAAGATATATTTATCTCTTTTTATCATAATTACCTCCTATATTTCTGCAATTCTCCTATTAATAAAAGCAACATCTTCTTCACTCAAAGCATATTTTCTATATAACTGATTGTCGATTTCTTCAATTGATTTATCCCAATCAATATCAGATGTTCTGCTAAAATTTTGCATTGGAACATATTCCCATGTTTCAGACTTATTACCTTGAGTTACTTTTAATATTGCTAATAAAATTCTGCAAAATTTAGTCTTTATATATTTAAGTAACGCTTCTGCTTCAAATTGACTATCAAACACACCAAAACCTATAAATGTTTGAGTTATTCCATCTCCTGGCATACCAAGCACGGGTTTACTAATCATTCTTGCAGGCTCATCTCCTAGCGTCCCCGATGCTCCATTAGAAAATGGAACAAATACTTTGTATTTATCAATCCAAATCTCATCCTCTACATATTTTTGGGGAATATATCTATATGCTCTAGCTCTTTTTTTATCAAACCTAATACTCTAATACTATTAGTTTCTTTTTCTTCTGTAAAAAGCATCTAACCTTTCCATTATTATCTGTCTAAATCGTCTGTCTTTACCATTGCTACCAATAATAGATCTATATTCAGGATAATCATTATATAGCAGATCTAAATTGAATTTGTTTTGACTATAAATTATAGTCCTGATACTATCTTGTTCCTCTCTCCAAACTTTGTTTCTAATTACATTTAATTCAGGATAACTAACAAACTTGCCGATTTTCCCAAATTCCACTCTAGAATCTCTATATGTTATAGCAATTCCTCCTGGAATGAGTATATCCTTAAATACTTTTGCACTATCGCTTTCAAAAAATGGAACCTTTAAATGCGGATCATTTAACATTTTTTTATTCCAATCTGACGGTGTTTTTCCTGCATCAAATAAAAATCTTGCAGGCGTAATTAGAATAGCTATATCTCCTATATTATATGATGTTTCCAAAAACATATGATATATTGGATCATCACTTGAACTTGTTCCTTGTGCCGACGCTTGATATGGCGGATTCCCAATTATAGCTCCAAATTTCACTGTTTTCTCACCTGCCTTAATTTCATCTTTCAATGTTATTTTACTAAAATCTTTTTTCTGCCTTAATAATCTACTTATCTTTTCATAATCTACTTCATCTTTATCATTTTTCACATCAATTAAATCATACGCATTGAACCATGCCGCAATATTTTCAACATTGATGTCTAATATCTCATAGAACCTTCTAGTAAATTCATATGCAACAGATGATGTCGGAATAGAGTAAATAATATCCCTTACATCTTCGTGTGAATATCCAAGTTCAGATGTCAATCTCTTATATAAGGAAACTGCATATTCTCCTGATTTGCTTGCTATATCAAGCAACTTATCTTGATTAGACACAATCTCTTTTAATCCCTCTTTAGGTAATAAGCCAACCATTTCATCGCACACCTTAGATGGTGTGATAACCTCTGATTCAGACATTCTATTAAACTTTTTGATAGATGTCATTGCTCTTGTAAGCGGCGCAACCGATTCATCACAAGCAAGCATTGAGATATTTTGTATCTTATAATCCAGCCTGCTACGCTTGAACGGATTCATTACCTTGCTTATCTTTTCAATGATGCCTTTATCTAAGAATAAATTCTTAGATAGCCTAATATTTTCATCCTTATCAATCACGCTTAAAATATCATCAAGTGAAGCCACTTTATCCTTTGTCAAGAAAGAAAAGAACAAAATCCTCTGATAATATGTTTTAATCTGACCTTCTAATTTCTCTATTTCTTTATCGTTTTTTTCTTCAGTGTAATCCTTACTCTCCGCTTTCTCTTGATTTCCCTCCGAATTTTCGACTTCCTCACCAGCTTCATCAATATCAAGTTCATCGCCTTCACCTTGGTTTGGATCTATTGTAAGTCCCTTTTTAGAACTAAATTCTGCCTGTTGCTCAATGACTTCCCTAATAGTTTCATCATTTAATATCGACAAATCTACCGGAATATCCAAGACTTCATCCGATACACTTCTTTGATTGTTGTACTCACTGATTGCCTCTAAATATTAGTCGCATCTACCTCCTTAATTTTATTATGATTCATCATAATGACTGGAGATATTCTAAGTTCTTCGACAATTCTTTCCTTTAACTTGCTATTTCCATTTTCTTCTGTGTTGACATTATAAATTAGCGATTTTTGTTCCTGCATTCTAAACAACCTGTCAGGATCAAAATCAACAAGTAGTGTCTGAGGTTTTAAGTTCTCTTTAATAAATCCTTTTTTTCACTGGATAATGTCCTGATATATTGATTTTGTAGTCTAAAAAAATAGACTGATCATATTCTTGTGGAGATGATGTGTCTTTAAAAATAAAAGCATAGTATCCCATTGTTCAACAGTAGAGCCGGTGAGCATTCTATTAACAGTTAGTGTTATAGTCTCCTTATTTAAGTCTTCACATTCCTTTATTTTTATTCTTTATATCACTTGGTTTTTTTATATCTTTCCTGCATCAACTCCTGATATATTTATAATTTCATACTTACCAAGATTCTTAAAAGTGTCTTTTTCGCTTACTTAAAAAGTTCTTCCATGGCATCACAAGAGGCACAATACGGAAGTACCATTACCATATGACGGCACATCTTACCTTCTTTAATTTTGTCATAATCTAAGAAACCAAGTAGGTTCTCATCTTCTTTGCTACCATCTATAACTTGAAGCAATTCCAAAATCTCAGTCTCGTTTATGAATTTCTTATGCCCATTATTTTTCGCATCTTTTTTGATTGACTCAGGCTCAAATAGTTTGGAAAAAAAGCAAATGTAACGCCACTTCTTTTTAAGAGCTTCCATTTTTCTCACGAGAAGATTTGTTAGGATTAAATGCAAATCTAACCATTTGTGGAAATCCGTAATACGGATTATCCCATTCGTTAATATCATCCTTATTAAGATTATTTTTATCCCATTCTTCCTGCTCTTTGACTATATCAGAGAATTGTACAAATGATATAATATCCTCTTTTTCAAACTCGCTCCCCATTAAAATACGATATGGTGTACCAGACAGATGTAATCTAATCCTTGCGTTTATTTGTTTTAGTTCTTCCTCTGCTACATTTACATCAATATTCTCATCATCAAGTTTATTAATATTGGACTTGTCAGATTTTTCGTACCCAGCATTTTCTAAAATTTTTCCAAAAGATTCTGCTCTTGCTCCGAAATGAGTTTCGTCAATAACAAGCAAATCAATCTGTTCTTGGAAAAGTTCTCTATGCTTATCCTTAATTGCATCACCTTGTAAATCCTGCAAGGTTAAAAATATTACAACTTTTTTATTTTCTTCCCTATTTGCCTTAATGGCATTTTCGCTTGAAGCTAAATCATAAGCTTCTAAGAACACATACTCTGAAAAGTTGCCTGCTCCCTCAACAGTTTTTTTCCATTCATCTTTTTACATCAGCTTTTTGCCGATACAACCAAAACGATATTCGCAGAGATTTCTAATGCACAGCAAAGAGATGTAAAAGACTTCCCAAAAACGCATAACAGCATACATAAGCAGGTTTCTTCTACCATTCTTTACAGCCCTAATAAAGCTATCTACAGCTGATTGTTGATTTGGTCTTAAAGTCCATTGTTCTCCTCTTTGATAATGAAAAGTCTGTGGAAGCCTATTCTTCGAACTATAATATTCATATTTACTTAAGTTTGCTTGATAACTTTCTTTTATATCTTCAATAGCACTATCAATATCACTCGTTTCAGCTCCCTTAAAAAATTCTCTACTGTAGTAGATACCATCTTCCAAGTCCTCAGGGTTCAGCCTTTTCTTATGCAAATCATTCTCAAGATATTGATGAATAGCATAATCTCTAAAATAAGTTTCTTCATCAATAACAGCTTTATTCTCATACTGTTTTTCAAGCTCAGGGAAGAATACTCTCCACTCGTTTAATCTTTGAGATACGGGTCTATATGTGTCGCCAACCTTTAGATAGTTCGGCACTGTATTTGTTGTAAAAGCATAGATATGAGGGTCTACACGACCGATTATAATTCTATCAAGCACATCTATTGCTTCTATTTTCATTTTATCCATCTAATTACCACCTTTATTTACTAAGTTTTGGAAAGTGTAAATTCTCTTTGCTCTCCAATCTTTTATAATACACAAGCATTTCTTTTCTTTTTTTCATGAAGTTCAAACAGTGCTACCTGTTTAAAAAGGTTCTATTGCTTCTTCATACGGAATTGTATATGTAAGCCCATCCATCTGCCATAAATTCCACGAAATTATCTTTGCAATATTTATCAGTTCTCTCTCTGTTGGCTGTCTATTTAGCTTTTCTTCCATATAATCGCAATACGAAGCAAGCAGATTTTCCCTTGCGATAAGAAGACTATCTCCTTGGAATTCAAATCCATATACGCTCTGAAAAGCTCTTTCAGACCATTTCAGCCATTCCGTATCACTGTCGGTATTTTCACACACAACTCTCATTTTTCCTATCAAGCATACCTATTCTGTCTTTCAGCTCTAACGGTTGCCCAGAAACCGTGTCATATCTGCTAACTAAGTAAGGTGCTTCGCCACAAGTGATTTCCAGTCTTTTTTCATCAACATACTTTTGCCAAGTTTTATTCTTTTTATCCGGAAACTTGATTTTTTCTATGTTCGTTTCCCAACCTTTTTCAATTTCTCTATTAAATATATTTTCACACCCAAACCAAGCATTATCCACAAGGTTATTTTGTGCATTGCAAACCCAGCTCGGAGTAAAAACTTCCGCTTTTCCTTTTGTTCTATTCCCTTGACTTTCTTTTGTTTTTAATATTCTCGGCTGAATAACACCTGAATTTTTACCGGTTATTAGCTCAAACAGAATCGGATAGTGCGAATTATACTCTTTACCCAAAGCTTCATAATCATCTGTTCCCCAGATGATATTTCTATTTGTTGTTCTGTCAACAAGAAGGATTTGGAGAACTTCTTTACTCCATTTCCCCTCATCTACATCTATCGTAAATGCCATTTATTCATCTTCCTTAACAATTTTTTCAATACATATCAAATCCCCAATATCTGTTCCAAGTTCTTCGCAAATTTTTCCGATAATTGTAAGCGATACGGCATCTCCCCTAACCATTTTCGAAATTGTAGTAGGCGATACCCCTGTTTTATCAATCAGGTCTTTTTTCTTCATATTCTTATCTATTAGAGTCTTCCAAAAGTCCATTGTAATTGAATTTCATTTTTCTTTTTTTCCTCGCTCCATATATGTGGATTTTTTTATCCATAGTATTATAACATATTCCTCACAATATTTCTATTCCATAAAAAGAACTTTTAGTACCATTCTAATCCAGCTAACTTCTCAAAGTAACTTCCACTTGCCCAACCGAAGTGGAAATTAGTCTAAAACGGATTTTTATGGTGGAATTAAGTGTGAGACGTTTGAGTTAGAAATGAGGTCCACTATGACAAAAACATAAAACCTTACCCTTTCAGAACGTAATGATATTCAATTAGGCTTAGAGCGCGGTGAAACCTTCAAAGCTATCGGACAACTTATTCTAAAAAATCCGACTACTGTTTCCAAAGAAGTCAAACGAAACAGACAAGTTAGAGACTCTACCTCTAACAACCTTCCTTGCCCTCTACTCGCTAAGGCTCCCTTTGTCTGTAATGGGTGCCCTAAAAGAAGACAAAATTGTGGATTTAAAAAAATCTTCTACCTCGCTAAGCAAGCTCAAAAACAATACGAACAAACTCTTGTCGAAGCTCGTGAAGGAACTCCCCTCAATTCCAAGACCTTCTGGGACATGGACAAAGTCATTTCTGAGGGGTGTAAAAAGGGACAACACATCTATCATATCCTCAAAACTCATAACCTTGATGTCAGCTCCTCAACTGTCTATCGACATATCCGAAAAAGGATACCTATCTATCGCTCCGATTGACCTAGTCAGAGCCGTTAAATTCAAAGAAAGACGGAAAAAGTAAGCTACCTTCCATCCCTAAAGAAGCTAAAAAGGACGTTCCTATGAGGATTTCCAAAACTATTTAGCACTGAATCAACTAGACTCTTGGCTGGAAATGGACACCGTTATGGGCAGGATGGGAGGTAAAGTACTACTCACCTTCAATTTATCTTTCTGTAACTTTATCTTCGCTAGACTTCTGGATAATAAAAACTGCCCTTGAGGTTACTAAACACCTCTATGATATCAAGAACACCCTTCACCAAGCGGAGAAAGATTTCTGTCAACTCTTTCCTGTCATCCTCACAGATAATGGTGGAGAGTTTGCCAGGGTTGATGACATCGAAATGGATGTTCGAGGAGAGAGTAAACTCTTCTTTTGTGATCCTAATCGCTCTGACCAGAAAGGGAGAATTGAGAAAAATCACACACTAATTCGCGACATTCTACCTAAGGGAACTTCTTTTGACAACTTAACTCAGGAGGACATCAATCTAGTTTGTTCGCATGTCAACAGCGTCAAACGCGTTGCTTTGAATGGAAAGTCAGCCTATGAACTTTTTGCCTTTACTTATGGAGAAGAGATTCCTAAACTTCTTGGCATTTCTAAAATACCTGCAGAAGACGTCTGTCAGTCTTCTACATTACTCCAACATAAGTTCTAAAAACTAACCTAAAAACCCATTCAAACGTCTCACACTAACTTCCACCATAGCGGAACTTAATTTGAAACGCTTTCAGATGAGAGGGATTTTTGTGCGCTCTTTTTTCCGATTCCTTTCGGCTACAAAAGCGATGAAATCAAGCATTAGTAAAACCAGTGGAACTTAGTTTGGGAATTTACCCCATTCTAATCCAAGTGATATTTCTCCACTATTGATTTGTTAATTTTATATGTGTACTCTAAATCTTCATCCCAGCATTCACTACCAATGGCTTTCATTGTCCTTAGTAGCTCATACATCTTCTGCCTTGAAAATGGCTGTTTGTTGTTTTTTTAAAAGCCACGATATGTAGAATAACTTATACCTGCTCTTTCACAGATAACTCGCATATTAAAAATTTTTCCGACTGAACAATAAGCAATTCTTCTAAAAGCAGAGTCATCACTGTCTGTTTTGCCTTTATAAGAAAAGTTCCACGCTAATCCCCTAAAATTAGCCTTTGTTTCATACTTAGAGTAATCGGAATAATCAAGTTTGCCTTTATTTATCAATTCAATCCATTCTTTATCACTAATCTCTATTTCTCTTACGGTAAGTTCGCAGTATTCATCATCTGCAAGATCATCTTTATGTTCCCTATAAAAGCGGCATGCCTCTGTAATACTTGCAGTTGTGAATGAAGGATCTTTCTCCATCAACTGATATAATCGGATTCATATCACCAGGGAAATACTCCTAAATCTTTTTTTGACCAATAATACTAGTAACAAATCTCTGGAAAAAAATTATAATCAGTTTCTAGTATTTTTTTCGTTTTTTTCTACACTATTATTTAGCATTTTAAAAAGCTGTTAGGGACTCTTTTATCTGAATATAATTTAAAAACTGATTCGAACTTTTTTTAATAATGTGACAAAAATCAATACCTCTAATATATGGTAAATTTACTATTTTTTTATGTTTCTCAAATTTTTTTCCACCCAGGATAAACAGATGGATGATAAAATAGGGAGAAATGGTATAGATATTTCAAATCTATCAAAAATCATCATTGGAATTATTTAGCTGATATAACATTTGTTTTAACTCTACAGTTTCCTGCAATAAAATCAAAAAAGATAATTCATCTAATTTTTTATCATCATCCAAATCCGCACCCCTATCTAATGTTTTTAATTAGCCAAACAAAATTATTATATCATTTAAATTATACCACGAATCCACCCAAAAAAACGCCTTTAGATAATAAAATACCTAAAGACGTTTAGTTTTTATCCTGCTACTTGTGTAGTTTCTTCTGTTTTTCGCTTTCTTATCCTTCTTACTCGAACCAGTCAATCGGCGTTTACTATCTCGGATTGTATTCAAATCTTTGAGGAGTTGAGTCAGGTGTTCATTTTCAGAGTATGCTTCTGCACTGGCGGCGGTATAGCGCATAAAAAGGTCATAGATAGTTTAAAGTTCGGTACGGAGCTGTCTGATCTTGCCGACTTCCTTGGCAGACTTGGAAGCACGCGCCTTACTCTCCACTTGATCATATTCCTCTTGAGCGTTGACAACTGCCGTCAGCATAGGTGTCAGTCCTAGACTAGTAACTGCCCCATGATAAGGTGTTTCACTAAGCGTTTTTGAGAAGACTCTTGATTTCTACCGTTTCCACATCATTGCTGTGCTTAGTAATGTCCTTATACTTAGCAAAGACTGGTTTCAAAGTTTCATGAGCTTCTTTGAGCTTGGCATCCTTAATCTTAGCAAATCCTCTATAAAGGGTAAAGAGACCGACCAAGGCACTATCACGATTGCGATCGACTTCTGTCAGATTACTAGACTCTTTCGTCTCCACCGTCGCAAGCTGAGCTTGAAAAATCATCAAGCTTGGTCTTGAAGGGTTCCAAATGTTTGGCATACATGCCCTCATCCTTGTTTGCTTTGGAAAAAAGTTGCTAAACTTTGATGAGTATCCATCATCAAGCTTTCAAACTCACGGTTAGTAAAGTTGCTGTAACTAAGAGGGCGAATAGCGTATGTTTTTGTCATGATGATATCCTTTCTATTTAATGAATCATTTATTATCTTCTCTATCAAACCAAGACTGGATTAGTTCTGAAAGATAGATCTGTTTTTACAATGCTTCCTTGCCTATGAGGTTGAATCAAAGGTCTATCCTTAAATACAAAGACTTGAAACAATGCACAGACCAAAAATAGAAGCCCCCATAAAGGAAGTGTCGATAGCATACTCTCCTCATCATCTTTAACTTTCTTCATCAATTTTTCTCCTTTAAGTTGATACATCCATTCTAACAGTTTCCCAAAACATTTTGACCTTCATCTTCTTAACTGTCATTATTTCCATCTAAAACGTACTTTTCAGGAAAAATCAGACATTTCCAAAATAAAAAATCCCTATCTGACTAGATATACACTCCGTCCATCAGATAGAGACTCTTACTATTTATAGATTTTAACTTTTCTAGCTTTAGAATACATCTAAACTTTAGGGAAGATGACTATTCGAAAGTTAGAAGACCTCAAAACTTTCTCAGATAAGCTATTCGAAACCTAGAATGCTTTTAAATTTATGGAATTACGCTTATTCTAAACCTAGAATACATGTAAACTTTAGGAAAGAGACCTGTTCTAAGCTTCGAAGACCTATTTACTTTCTATTCCTTATCAAAAACAATCCATTCCCCCTTTCTCCTCCAAAATATGGTATAGTAGAAATATACTATCTATGAGGAGTTTACATGTCACAGGGATAAACAAATGAAAGCTGTTTCTCCCCTTTTACAGCAAGTTATCAACATCTCATCGATTGTCGGTGGGGTTGGGAGTTTGATTTTTCTGTATTTGGGCTTATCAGGCTGGGATTTTTACAATCTAGAAACCCTCTCTGCCTTTATCCAGCAGGCAGGCATCTGAGGGCCTACTCTCTTTATCTTTTTACAGATTTTTACAGACTGTCGTCCCTATCATTCCAGGAGCCTTGACCTCGGTGGCAGGGGTCTTTATCTACGGGCACATCATCGGTACGATCTACAACTATATCGGAATCGTGATTGGCTGTGCCATTATCTTTTTATCTGGTGCGCCTCTATGGGGCTGCCTTTTGTCCAGTCTGTCGTCAGCAAACGTACCTACGACAAGTATATCGGCTGGTTGGATAAGGGCAATCGCTTTTCGATCGTTTCTTTATCTTTTATGATGATTTGGCCCATTAGTCCAGCCGACTTTCTCTGTATGCTGGCTGCCCTGACCAAGATGAGCTTCAAGCGCTATATGACCATCATCATTCTGACCAAACCCTTTACTCTCGTGGTTTATACCTACGGTCTGACCTATATTATTGACTTTTTTTCTGGCAAATGCTTTTAACACATAAAAAAATCCGTTTGGTTTCCCAAAGCGGATTTTGTGCTTTATTTTGAAACTTCTTTTTGCAAGGACAAAGTTCCCAAGTGTAGCAGAACCATTTTCTGCAACTGCTGGAGTCACGATATAGTCACGCACATCTGGCACTGGTAGGTAACCATTGAGAAGAGATGTAAATTTCTCACGGACACGGTCCAGCATGTGTTGTTGAGCCATGACCCCTCCACCAAAGACAATCACGTCTGGGCGGAAGGTCACTGTCGCATTAACCGCAGCTTGAGCGATGTAGTAGGCTTGAACATCCCAAACAGGGTTGTTGAGTTCAATATTTTTCCCCACGTACACCTGTACGAGCTTCCAAACTTGGACCAGCGGCATAGCCTTCCAGACATCCCTTATGGAAAGGACAAACACCCTTAAACTCTTTTTCAATATCCATTGGGTGTCTAGCTACATAGTAATGGCCCATCTCAGGGTGACCCGCACCACCGATAAACTCGCCACGTTGAATGACACCTGCACCGATACCTGTACCGATTGTGTAGTAAACCAAGTTTTCAATACGGCCACCAGCATTGTTACGGGCAACCACTTCACCATAGGCAGAGCTGTTTACGTCTGTCGTGAAGTACATTGGTACGTTTAAAGCGCGGCGAAGGGCACCGAGTAAGTCCACATTTGCCCAGTTTGGTTTTTGGAGTCGTTGTGATAAAGCCATAGGGTTTTTGAGTTTTTATCAATATCAATCGGACCAAATGAACCAACTGCAAGACCAGCAAGATTATCGAATTTTGAGAAGAACTCAATGGTTTTTATCGATTGTTTTCGATTGGAGTTGTTGTTGGAAATTGTGTTTTTTTCTACAACGTTAAAGTTTTTCATCACCGACAGCACAGACAAACTTTGTACCGCCCGCTTCCAAGCTTCCATATAATTTTGTCATGATAAACCTCTTGTTTTTTTATTTTCTTTTATTATAGCATATTTCGAAAATCTAAATTTCTCTATTTTTTAGATTTTCCTCTGTAAATCTTACCATTCAAGCAAAAACGAACAAACATGTCATTTGTTCGTTTTCATTGTGAGAGGGAATATTGTACTCAATGAAAATCAAAGAGCAAACTAGGAAGCTAGCCGAAGGTTGCTCAAAGCAATGCTTTGAGGTTGTAGATAAGACTGACGAAGTCAGTTACATATATCTACGGCAAGGCGAAGCTGACATGGTTTGAATTTGATTTTCGAAGAGTATTAGATTTTCACTTCGATCACAGCATCCCCCTTAGCAACTGAACCTGTTGCGACTGGAGCTACTGAAGCGTAGTCAGCTGTATTTGTAACGATAACCATTGTTGTATCATCAAGACCAGCTGCAGCGATTTTGTTTGAATCAAATGTTCCAAGAACATCTCCTGCTTTCACCTTGTCACCTTGAGCAACTTTTGCTTCAAAACCTTCACCGTTCATTGTTACAGTGTCGATACCAACGTGGATCAAGACTTCAGCACCATCAGTTGTTTTCAAACCAAAAGCGTGTCCTGTTGGAAAGGCAATTGAAACTTCAGCATCAGCAGGTGCATAGACCACACCTTGGCTAGGTTTCACAGCGATACCTTGTCCCATAGCTCCACTTGAGAAGACTGGGTCATTTACATCAGCAAGATCGACAACGTCACCGACGATAGGAGTTACAAGTGTTTCATTTTGAAGAGTTGCTGGAATGTTACCAGTTGTTTCTTCTTGGACCAAACGTTCTGTCGCTACTTCAGTAGCAACTTCTTTTTCATCCTCATAACCAAACATGTAAGTAAGAGCGAAACCAAGGGCAAATGATACGGCTACCATAATAATGTATTGTACAAGTTGTCCGTTACCAACATAAAGCATTGTACCAGGGATGATGGTGATACCATTACCAGTACCAGCAAGTCCAAGGATAGAAGCCAATCCACCACCGATTGCACCAGCAATCAATGAAAGGAAGAATGGTTTACGGAAGCGCAAGTTCACCCCGAAGATAGCAGGCTCTGTAATACCGAGGAAGGCAGAAAGAGCAGCTGGGAAAGCAAGTGTTTTCAGTTTTGGATTTCGTTTTAACACCAACCGCAACAGTCGCAGCACCTTGAGCTGTCATAGCCGCAGTGATGATAGCGTTGAATGGGTTAGCATGGTCAGCAGCAAGCAATTGAACTTCAAGCAAATTGAAGATGTGGTGCACACCTGACACGACGATCAATTGGTGAACCCCACCAATCAAGAAACCACCGAGACCAAATGGCAAGCCAAGAATTGCTTTTGTACCGACAAGAATATAGTTTTCAACAACGTGGAAGACTGGTCCGATGACAAAGAGTCCAAGGATAGACATGACCAAAAGTGTCACGAATGGTGTTACCAAGAGGTCAATCACATCTGGAACAACCTTGCGGACAGCTTTTTCAAATTTAGCTCCGACAACCCCGATGATGAAGGCTGGAAGAACTGAACCTTGCAAACCAACAACAGGGATGAAACCAAAGAAGTTCATAGCTGTTACTTCACCACCTGAAGCGACTGCCCAAGCATTTGGAAGTGAGCCAGAAACAAGCATCATACCAAGAACGATACCAACGGCAGGATTTCCACCGAATACGCGGAAGGTTGACCACACAACCAAACCTGGCAAGATGATGAAGGCTGTATCTGTCAAGATTTGTGTGTAAGTTGCAAAGTCACCTGGAAGTGGCATTTCAAGAGCGTTGAAAAGACCACGCACCCCCATGAAGAGACCTGTCGCTACGATAACTGGGATGATTGGAACGAAAACGTCACCGAAAGTACGGATAGCACGTTGGAACCAGTTCCCTTGTTTCGCAGCTTCTGCTTTCATGTCATCTTTAGATGATGTTGGCAAACCAAGTGCAACAACCTCATCGTACATTTTGTTAACTGTACCTGTACCAAAGATGATTTGGTATTGACCTGAGTTAAAGAAAGCACCTTGAACTTTTTCCAAGTTCTCAATCACTTCTTTATTAATTTTCCCTTCATCTTTGACCATGACACGAAGACGAGTCGCACAGTGAGCTACACTGTTGACATTTTCACGTCCGCCCAAGGCATCGATGACTTTTTTTGCAATTTCCTGATTGTTCATTTGCAAAAATCTCCTTATATAAAATTTTGTTCTTGTTTGAAAGCGATTTTATTCGCCCTACGACTATTATTTTATCATGTTTTAGAAATATGTCAAGCGTTTTGCAGAAAAAATATTCTATCCACTTAGTAGACACGCTTTAGATTGATTGTTTTTGATTGTTTTTAGCAGGCATTCCTTAAAAAAATAAGTTTAAAATCTTGGTTAAAAGAGTTTTTGTTTCATTATCTTTCATGTTTTTCGTGAAAATTTGATTGATTTCCTGCATTTATTTTATGATAAACGTTTGACAGTTTTTTCTCTTTTTTAACATAAAAAGCTTGCATTTTTTATCGAAAACGGTTACTATTAAATGTGATAAGATTTTTGGAGGAATGAATGAATGGAATGGACAACTGAGCGTCGTTACAGACTTTATCAAGATTGGACGCAAGAAGAAATTAAGAATATTAAGGAAAATATGGCACAATCTCCATGGCATACTCATTACCATGTTGAGCCAAAAACAGGACTTCTCAACGACCCAAATGGCTTTTCTTACTTTGATGGGAAGTGGGTTGTTTTTTATCAGAATTTTCCTTTTGGTGCAGCCCACGGTTTGAAATCTTGGATGCAATTGGAAAGTGATGATTTAGTTCACTTTAGAGAAACTGGAGTCAAAGTTTTGCCTGATACTCCATTAGATAGCCACGGTGCCTACTCTGGTTCTGCCATGCAGTTTGGCGATAACTTGTTTCTATTTTATACAGGAAATGTCCGTGATGAAAACTGGATCCGTCACCCTTACCAGATTGGTGCTTTGATGGACAAGGATGGCAAGATTACGAAGATTGACAAGATCTTGATTGACCAGCCAGCAGACTCTACTGACCACTTCCGCGATCCGCAAATTTTTAACTTCAAGGGTCAATATTATGCCATCGTCGGTGGACAGGGACTTGGAGAAAAAAAGGCTTTGTCCGTCTCTACAAGGCTGTTGACAACGACTACACAAACTGGCAAGAAGTTGGCGACCTTGACTTTGCTAACGACCGTACTGCCTATATGATGGAATGCCCAAATCTGGTCTTTGTAGGGGAGCAACCTGTCCTTCTCTACTGTCCACAAGGTTTGGATAAGAAAGTTCTAGACTACGACAATATCTATCCAAATATGTATAAGATTGGGGCTTCCTTTGACCCTGAAAATGCCAAAATGGTAGATGTGTCTCAACTTCAAAACATGGACTATGGTTTCGAAGCCTATGCAACTCAAGCCTTCAACGCTCCTGATGGACGTGCTCTAGCTGTTAGCTGGCTTGGTTTGCCTGATGTTTCTTACCCTTCTGACCGTTTTGACCACCAAGGAACCTTCTCTTTGGTCAAAGAACTCACTATCAAAGACGGCAAACTCTACCAATACCCAGTCGTAGCTATCAAGGACCTTCGTGCTTCTGAAGAACCTTTCTCAAACCGTGCCCAAACCAAGAACACTTACGAACTCGAACTCAACTTGGAAGCCAATAGCCAGAGCGAGATTGTCCTACTTGCTGATAAAGAAGGCAAGGGACTTTCCATCAACTTTGATCTTGTAAATGGTCAAGTGACAGTGGATCGTAGCCAGGCTGGTGAACAGTATGCCCAAGAATTTGGAACAACTCGCTCTTGCCCTATCGATAATCAAGCCACTACTGCTACGATTTTCATCGATAACTCTGTCTTTGAAATTTTCATCAATAAAGGAGAAAAAGTATTTTCCGGTCGTGTCTTCCCACATGCGGACCAAAATGGTATCCTGATCAAATCTGGAAACCCAGCTGGAACTTACTATGAATTAGATTATGGTCGCAAAACTAACTGATGTCGCAAAACTTGCAGGCGTCAGCCCTACTACCGTTTCTCGGGTTATCAATAAAAAAGGTTATCTCTCTGAGAAAACCATCCAAAAAGTCAATGAAGCTATGCGGGAATTGGGCTATAAGCCCAACAACCTAGCTCGTAGTTTGCAAGGAAAATCGGCTAAATTAATCGGCTTGATTTTCCCAAATATTTCCAATGTTTTCTATGCAGAATTGATTGATAAGCTGGAACACCAACTCTTCAAATGGTTATAAGACCATCATCTGCAACAGTGAGCACGATTCCGAGAAGGAACGCGAATACATCGAAATGTTGGAAGCCAATCAGGTAGACGGCATCATTTCTGGTAGTCACAACTTGGGAATCGAAGACTACAATCGCGTGACAGCGCCGATTATTTCCTTCGACCGAAACCTATCGCCAGACATTCCAGTCGTTTCCTCTGACAACTATGCTGGTGGGGTTCTAGCCGCCCAAACCTTGGTCAAGACAGGCGCCCAGTCTATCATTATGATTACAGGGAATGACAATTCCAATTCGCCAACTGGACTGCGCCACGCTGGTTTTTGCATTCTGTACTCCCAAAAGCTCCTATTATCAATGTTTCCAGTGACTTTTTCTCCTGTCAGAAAAAGAAATGGAAATCAAGAATATCTTAACTCGACAAAAGCCAGATGCCATTTTTGCTTCAGATGATTTGACAGCTATTCTGGTCATTAAAATCGCTCAAGAATTGGGCATTTCTGTCCCAGAAGAGCTCAAGGTCATCGGCTATGATGGGACCTACTTTATCGAAAATTACTACCCTCAACTGGCTACTATCAAGCAACCCTTTGGAAGAAATTGCCTGCCTCACCGTTGACCTCCTCTTGCAGAAAGATCGAAGGCAAGGAAGTCGCGACAACAGGTTACTTCTACCAGTTACTCTATTACCAGGAAAAAGTATTTAAGCACAAGAAAACTCAGACCAATTCGTCTGAGTTTTTTATGATCTTAAGTTTTCGAGATAACGTTGAGCTGTTTCTAGGTTAAAGGTTTTATCTGCGATGAGGAGCTCGACTAGGGGAGCTACCTCGGATTCACTAGCACCTGCGAGAAGTGCTAAGGATTTGGCCTGCACTTCATGTGTCCTTGCTGGATTCCTGTACTCACCAAAGCTTTCAGGGCCGCAAAGTTTTGGGCAAGACCAATAGACACGATAATCTGGGATAATTCTTTGGCAGAAGGATTTCCCAGTAGTTCATGACTAAAAAAAAACTACACGGGGGTTGAGACCGATAGAGCCACCCTTGGTTGCTACAGGCATAGGAAGAGTCATTTGACCAACCAATTCTTCTCTTTCAAGGTCCAGCGTCCATTGACTAAGACCTTGGTAGCGCCCGTCTCGACTGGCAAAAGCATGGGCCCCTGCTTCAATGGCACGCCAATCATTCCCAGTGGCAATCAAAATGGCATCAATACCATTAAAAATCCCTTTATTATGAGTAGCAGCTCGATAAGCATCAGCCTGCGCAAACTGGCTAGCTAACGCAATTTTCTCCGCAATTTCCCGTCCTTGATCCTTTTGGCGGCTCAAGTAGCGAAAGGCGATGCGGCAACTTGCCGTCACCAGAGAATCTGTCGCGTAGTTGGACAGGATTCCCATGAGACTCTGTCCTTGACTAAGTTCTTCTAAGACTGGTTTCAAGGCTTCTAGCATGGTGTTGAGCATATTGGCTCCCATGGCTTCCTGAGTATCGACATGAAGATAGACAACGAGAAAGTCTGTTTCGCCTTTTATCTGTTCTACATGCAAATCACGCGCCCCACCCCCGCGTTTAACGATAGAAGGATAGGCTTGATTAGCAAGTTCCAAGAGTTCTGCTTTCTTGCTGACAATCTTCTCTTGCGCTAGCTCTGGATCATCAACTTGATAAAGAGCTACCTGCCCAATCATCTGGCGCTCATGTACTTGAGCAGTAAAGCCACCTGCTCGCTTGATGATTTTGCTGGCATAGCTTGCTGCAGCAACCACTGAGGGTTCTTCTGTCACATAGGGAACTGTATAGTCTTGCCCATTCACCAAAAGTTCTGGAATGATAGAATAAGGCAGAGAAAAAGTTCCCACTACATTCTCACTCAGCTGGTCCGCCACAGTCACACTCATCTGTTCATCCTGCTCCAGACTCCTTTGCTTCTCAGGACTAAGGAGCGCCTGAGCTCGCAACAACTCAAGACGCTCTCGGTATGATTTTTTAGAAAATCCATTCCAACTTATCTTCATTATTTTTCAACCTTGCTATAACGGCGTTGGTGATCCACAATTTCAACCAAGGCAAAATCTTGATTTTCATAGCCAGCAAACTGGGCAGAGTTTGTTTCATCCAAGTCTACTTCCTCAAAGAAGACCTTTTCGTATTCTGCGACAGACAGGGCAATTCGTTGGTTGAGCTTGTTCAAACGTTCTTTATCTAGATAAGCTTCATAACCTTCAACCAATTCACCACTGAAGAACTCTGCCACAGCACCACTTCCATAACTGTAGAGGGCAATTTTATCCCCAGCCTTCAAGCTATCTGTATTTTCCAAGAGAGACAAAAGTCCAAGGAAAAGTGAACCTGTGTAGATATTCCCCACCTTTTGACTGTAGAGAATAGACTGGTCAAAATGCTTTTGCAAGAGGTCTTTTTTCTCTTGGGGCAGGCTCTTATCCATAATTTTTTTCAAGCCTTTTAAGCTAATTTAGGATAAGGCAAGTGGAAGCACACAGCCGCAAAATCATCTAAGGTAAGCTGGTAGCGTTTTTGGTATTCAAGCCAAGTCGTTTTCAAACTATCCAAATATTGTTGGGTAGAATAGACACCATTTACATAAGGGGTTGTTGAGTAATTTGGACGCCAAAAGTCCATGATATCACGGGTTTGAGCGACATTGTCATTATTAAAGGCCATAATGCGTGGATTTTGTGTAATCAACATAGCCACACTTCCAGCACCCTGAGTTGGTTCTCCTGGAGTTTCAATACCGTATTTGGCAATATCACTGGCAATGACCAAGACCTTGGACTCTGGAGAATTTTCCACATGCAATTTGGCATAATGAAGGGCCGCTGTCGCTCCATAGCAAGCTTCTTTAATTTCGAAACTACGAGCAAAGGGCTGGATGCCCAGCAAGCCATGCACAAAGACGGCTGCAGCCTTACTCTGGTCAATTCCTGACTCAGTCGCCACAATGACCATATCGATTTCTTGTCTTTCTTGCTCAGTTAAAATAGAGTCACTTGCACTGGCCGCCAAGGTCACGATATCCTCAGTTAGGGGCGCAATACTCAATTCCTTGAGTAAGAGTCCTTTGCTTAATTTTTCAGGGTCAATACCCCTCGCTTCTGCTAAGTCTTGTAATTTCAAGACATATTGACTGGTCGCAAAACCAATCTTATCAATACCGATTGTCATATTTACCTCTGTTTTATCATTCATGTAAAAAATCGTTCTATACTATTTTATCACAAATAGCAATAAAAGAGAGAAAAAAGGCTTGATTCACCAAAGCAAGTCCCTTATTAGTCTAACCATTATACTGTTTTCGTAAGTGAGAATAAAGTCTGAGAATCACTGTTCCGCTAGCCATTCCAATAGAAATCACCAAAGCCAACATAACAACCAAGGTTGCACTAGCAATGGCATGACTGTAATCTCCCGTCACAAAAAAGGCAGTTGTTTGATAAGAAAGATAACCCGGAACCAGAGGTGCCAAGATGGCTAAGATAAAGACCACAGCAGGTGTCTTATAAAGAATACTTAAAATCTGGCTGACACAAGAACCGATAATGGCTGCAATAAAAGTAGCCACAATAACATTGGTCGGTTCCTTGAGCAAGAGATAGATTAGCCAGACAGCCATACCCAAAATCCCTCCAGGTAAGAGCATAGAGCGTTGCACATTGAGTACAATTAAAAAGTGATAATAGCAAGAAGACTTGCTACTGCTTGTAATAAAAAGGTTGTTAGTGTCATATTAATTCATCAATACCAAGGCGACAGAAGTTCCTGCCCCTAAAGCTAGGGTAATGAGTAGAGATTCAAACATCTTACTCATACCAGAGTTTATATGGTTAGTCATAATATCACGAACCGCATTAGTCAAGGCAATCCCTGGTACAAAAGGCATGACCGCACCAGCTATAATCAAATCTGCAGTTGAAGGGAAACCTGTGTAGCGAGCCCAAAACTGGGCAATCATCCCAAAGACAAAGGCTCCAGCAAAGGCTGTCACAAAGGGAATTCGGATAAACTTCTCCACATAGAGGGAAAAGGCAAAACCAAATAAGGTCGCTACTCCTGCCCCAAGTGCGTCGTAGATGTTTCCACTAAACATAACTGAAAAGAAAGGGGCACTAAAGGTCGCAGCCAAAGTTACCTGCAACTTAGTATAGGGAAGGGGTTGAGCTTGCAAGGCCGTCAATTGCTTAAAGGCTGTTTCTAAATCAAGCTTTCCACCTACCAACTGACGAGAAATCTGGTTCACATCGCAGACTTTTTCAATGTTATAAGAAGAGGAAGTCACGCGCTTCATACGCGAAATATTGGTATTTTCAATAGAGAAAAAGATTGCGGCAGGCATGGCAAGAACATTGCAATCCACAATCCCCTGCGAATGCGCAATCCGAATCATGGTATCTTCTACACGATGAATCTCTGAACCACTTTTGAGGAGAATGGTTCCTGCTAGCATAATCACATCGATGACGGCATTTAATTCTCTTGATTCTTCCATGCTTTCCTCCTTTTATCAACTCCTTCTATTTTATCACAAATCTGGAGTCAAAAAAAATCTTCGCCATGAAATCATGACAAAGATTCGTTTAATCACGAGAATTTTCGTGGTTGCCTTCACTACTTGATTGAGTAGTAGCAGGTGCATTCCCTCGTTGATTTCCTTGTTGGTTCCCCTGACTTGGTGTTGTGGCAGAACCTTGGTTTCCATGTTGGGCTGGTGCTGATGATGACGTTGACGACGGTGTTTTCGGTCTGTAGATTGAAATCTTGACACGCGTCTTCGTCAAATCAACCTTTTCACCTGCTTTTGGACTCTGTTCAACGACTGTACCTTCAGCAGTTCCAGCGGGAGCTGTCGACACTTCTACAACTTCAATATTGGCTTCTTTAATACCGACAATTTGAACGAGATTGTTTTTAGTAAATTCAAGACTAGATCCTGTATAACTTGGCATAACAACGCTGGTTACTTTTTTAGCAACGGTTAAGGTAATCGTTGATGCCTTGCTCAAATCATAGGTTGTTCCGGCAGCTGGACTCTGTCTGAGAACAGTTCCTGCTTCACTCTCACTTGATTCTTCTTCCTCAATCTTAATGAGATTTTCAGGAACCTTCTTCTGCTTGAGTTCTGCGATAACATCTGTTGATTTACGGCCGATATAATTGCTCAATTGGAAAGATTGCTTGCCTGACGAGACAACCAAATTGATTTTCGAACCTTCTTTTCGAGTCGTTCCAGCGTCAGGATCTGTACGGATAATCCGCCCTTCTTCCACCTTTTCACTAGCCTCTGTTTTCTCTTCACCGATCTCAAAATTGGCTTTCTTGAGAGTTTCCTTGGCCTCCGCAACTGTCTGACCTGTCACATCTGGAATGGCAATGGTTGCAGGAGTTCTAGACAAAATCCAAATAAGAGAAGCTGCCACTAATACAATGCTGGCCAACAAAATCATATAGCGAACTCTAAATTTCCGTTTCTTAACAGGCTTGCTTGCATAATTGTCTTCTGAAACCTGCTGACTCGGCTTCGCAGTCTGTGGCTTCGGACTCTGTGTTGTACCTTAGGAATCGAGGTCAAGGTACTCTGAGATACTTTTGGTAGAGTCTTGGTGTCCGCCTTAGTCGCATCGTCAAAGACCAGCTTTGGTTCATTGCGACGATTATAAGACAAACTACTAGACAAGTCCACATACATTTCAGCGACCGATTTATAGCGATCTGTCAATTTCTTAGCAGTTGCCTTGATAACAACATTTTCCAAAGCCTGAGGCACAGATGGATTTTCAGCTATAACCGATGGCAATGGTTTCTGGAAATGCTGGAGGGCGATAGTCACCGCGCTATCCCCGTCATAAGGGATATGGCCTGTCAGCATCTCATAGAAGATAATCCCCATGGCATAAATATCACTCTGTACAGTCGCCTTCGAACCACGCGCCTGCTCTGGTGACAAGTAATGAACTGACCCCAGCATGGAGTTTGTCTGAGTCAGACTCGTCTCAGCAAAGGCTACTGCAATCCCAAAGTCTGTGACCTTGGCAGTTCCATCTGGGGTCAAAAGGATATTTTGCGGTTTTAAATCTCTGTGAACAATTCCTCGAGTATGGGCTAAACGCATAGCCAGAAGGATTTGTCCCATGATACGGACGGCTTCTTCATTAGAGAGAGGATGGTGTTCCTTGATATAGCGTTTGAGGTCTAGCTCAGCAACATACTCCATTGCAAGATACTGTTGACCGTCTTCCTCACCAATATCTGTTATCCGAACGATATGAGGATGGTCTAGATCTGCCATAGCTCTCGCTTCACGCTGAAAACGAGCTACAGCTATCGGGTCCGTCTGGTAGTTGGTCCTCAGAACCTTCACTGCCACTTCTTCTCCGTCTAGAATTAAATCCTTGGCCAAATAGACATCTGCCATGCCTCCTCGGCCAATCTGTTTCACAATCCGATAGCGTCCGGCAAAAATCTTGCCGATTTGGATCATTCTGCATCCTCCTCGTTCATAGAAACAAGGGCAACCGTAATGTTGTCTAAACCTCCTGCATTGTTAGCAAAACGCACAAGCGTCGCTGTTTTATCTGCCAAAGGAATATCACTGGTTACAATATCACAAATCTCACTACCTGAAATCATATTTGTCAAGCCGTCACTATTAAGTAGGAGATAGTCTCCCAGCTCAAGGGTAATCATTCCAAAATCAGGCTGAATTTCATCTTTTTGACCGATTGACTGAGTAATAATATTTTTCTGTGGATGGCTAGCTGCTTCTTCTGGCGTCAATTGACCTGCCTTAAGCAATTCATTGACCAAGGAATGATCGCTCGTTAACTGGTGGTACTCTTCCCCACGAATCAAACCGATACGAGAATCTCCAATATGGGCATAGATAGCCTGATTGCCAATAATAGCAACAGCCTCAAGAGTTGTTCCCATTCCTTTATAGGCATCATCTTGTCCAAGTTGATGAATCTTTTGATTTTCAATTTCTAGGTAATTGGCGAACCATTCACGCACTTCATTGACTGTATCGATCTGGGTATCAACCCAAGCTATACCTAGGTCTGTTACCGCCATTTCACTAGCGATATTCCCTGCACGATGACCTCCCATCCCATCAGCTAAAAATAATCATAGTACGCCCAGCTCTATTGACATAGTGGTTGACATAGTCTTGGTTATTTGTTCGTTTCTGACCAACATCTGTTAATAATGAAATTTCCATGTGTCAGTTCCTTCCTAATCCGATATCTTGCGAAATTGACTGATGAAGAATCCATCACTTCCATACAATTCAGGTGTAATGAGGATACAGCCGTCTTTCACGATATCCTTACATTCATGTTCTAGTTTTTACCTGTTCGAACTCAGGATGACTTTCTAAAAACGCCTCAACGACTTGAAAATTCTCCTCTGAGACAATAGTACAGGTACTATAAGTTATTATACCACCTTTGCCTAGTGTTTGACAAACACTACCTAATATTTCTAGCTGAATTTCCTGCAAGGACGCGAAATCTGCCGTTTCTTTATTGTATTTGATGTCTGGTTTTCGTCTTAAAAGTCCAATCCCAGAACAGGGGGCATCCACCAAAATCTTATCAAATGAATTCTGCCCAAAAAACTCATGCGCCTTTCTGGCATCCAATTTTTGCCTTTGAACCCGATCTGCAACTCCTAAACGTTGGGCATTTTCTTGGATTAAGTCCAACTTGTGATCGTACAAGTCCAGAGCAGTAACCTGACCTGTCGTAAGATAAGAGGCAATATGGGCTGTTTTCCCACCTGGAGCTGCACAGGCATCAAGCACTCGCTCATCTCCCTGCAAATTCAAAGTTGGCGCAACCAGCTGACTAGACTCGTCTTGGATGGTTATGGCTCCATCCGCAAACAAATCATGGCTAGCAAAATGTCCCTGTTCCTTAACCAGACCTGAAGGAGACAAGGATGAATCACTGGCCTCCAACAAGGCTTGGATTTCCTCTTTTCGACTTAAGTCAGTCACACGAATACTGGCTTTGTTACGCACCAAGAGACTTTCAAAAATAGCCTGCGCTCGCTCTTCTCCGTATTCTTCCTTAAGTTTAGACACCAACCAAACCGGAAGGGAATAGGCAATGGAATCACGCTTGTTTTTTCGCTTAATGCTGGCAATATCTGGCCATCCTTCACGCAGGATACGGCGAAGGACTGCGTTAACCAATTTTTCACTGCCCTTTTTACGGACTTTGGCCAATTCCACTGCTTCATTGACTACAGCATGATCTGGAATCTTATCCAGATAGCGGAGTTGGTAGGCACTCATGAGAAGAAGAACATAAAGCCAGCTGTCTAACTGATCTCTATCTTCAATAAAGTGGGACAAGTACCATTCCAGAGTCAGTTTACGGGCTACTGTTCCGTAGACAATCTCTGTCACCAAACCCTTGTCTGCTGCTGAAAGTTGACTTCCCTTGAGATGCTTATTTAAGGCGATGTTTGAGTATGCCTGATTAATAAAAACATCCTCTAATCCTGCTAGAGCTAAACTTCTAGCTGTTTCTACTTTAGTCACCAAATCGTTCTCCTACAGTCAATGTGCGCCCAACTCCGTTGAGGAAGGAAGCAATGTCCATCTTAGGTTTACCAGCTGGCTGCACTTGTTTAAGAGAAAGGGCTCCTTCTGCCGTTGCGACAAGCAATTCTTTCTTGCTGATAGAGAGAATCTCACCTGGATTTCCCTGACCTTCTACTGGTAGGGCTTCATAAATCTTAAAGCGGTCGCCCTTAAGGAAAGTATGGGCAACAGGCCACGGATTCATCCCACGAATTTGGTTGAAAAGTTGACGATTGCTTTTATTCCAGTCCAATTTTTCTTCCTCTGGCTTGATATTTGGCGAGAAGCTAACCTGACTTGGATCCTGCGGTTCAGGTTGGATTTCCCCAGCAATGTAGGCAGGCAAAGTGTCCAAAAGCAAATCACGACCAACTAGCGCCGATTTTTCAAACAAGGTACCGACATTGTCCTCATCCATAATCGGAATACTGCGACGAGAAATCATATCTCCTGCGTCCATTTCCTTGACCATTTCCATAATGGTCACACCAGCTTCCTCATCCCCTTGAATCAAGGCATAATGGATCGGCGCACCACCACGGTGTTTAGGAAGGAGGGAAGCGTGAACGTTGACCGCAAAATCCATGCTATCAAGGAGTTTGCTTGGGAGAAACTGCCCAAAAGCAGCAGTCACAATTCCATCCGCTCCTAGCTGCATAATAGCTTCCATCTCTGGACTTCCAGATAATTTTTCAGGTTGGTAGATAGGAAGACCTGCTTCTTTGGCAGCCTGCTTGACTGGGGTTTCCTGGATCACTTTTTTACGGCCGACGGCACGGTCTGGCTGGGTCACAACGGCTAGAATTTCGTAACGGTCATCTGTCAAAAGTCCTTTTAAGACTGTTGCTGAAAAGTCGGGTGTCCCCATAAAGATTAGTTTTGTCATATCTTCTCCTTCTTATAAAAATTGCTGTGGCTCATGGTCAATGCTAAGACGGAGCTCACTATTTTCCCGTTCTTGAGTCAAAGCCAAGACCTGGTTGAGGGTCGGCCCCAGCTCATCTTCTAAACGGTATTTAATTAAAATCTGATAATGATAAAGGTTGTGGGTACGAGCAATCGGTTTTGGCGTCGGCCCAAGGATATTACTGGTATCTGACAAGCCTGACCGCAAAATGTTCATAACTTCATAGGCACGTTTGACCACCTCTTCTTCCTTCTTATGAGAAAGGGTAATACCAATGGTGAAATAGTAAGGTGGATAACCAAGTTGTCGTCTGATTCCCATTTCATAAGCGTAAAAGCCTTCGTAGTCCTGGTCTTTTGCAAATCGAATAGCGTAGTGCTGAGGATTGTAAGACTGTATCAAGACCTGCCCAGCTTTTTCAGCACGACCTGCCCGACCTGCAACCTGAGTCAATAGCTGGAAGGTTCTCTCAGAAGAACGGAAATCAGGCAGATTCAAGGCCGTATCCGCATTGAGAACTCCGACCAAAGTCACATTGGGAAAATCCAATCCCTTAGCAATCATCTGTGTACCAAGCAATATGTCCGCTTCCCCTCGTCCAAACTGGTCAAGTAAAACTTGGTGACTGCCTTTCTTGCGGGTCGTATCCACATCCATCCGCAGAATACGTGCCTGAGGAAAGAGTTCTTCCAGTTCGTCATAAGCCTTCTGAGTTCCTGTCCCATAGTAACGAATACTGCGACTCTTACAGTTAGGACAGACCTGAGGAATATCCTTCGAAAAGCCACAATAATGGCAGTTCATGGTCTTAGTATCCATGTGCAAGGTCAGGGAAATGTCACAGTTGGGACAAGTATCTACCGTCCCACATTCCCGACACATGACAAAGCTAGAATAACCACGGCGATTGAGCATGAGAACCACCTGCTCTTTTTTAGCCAGACGGTCCTGAATAGCTTCAAGCAAAGGGGGCGTAAAGTTTGACGTCTCATTTTGTCCGATATAGTCCCGAAAATCAATCACTTGAACCTCAGGAATGGTAGCTAAAGGATTAGCACGTTGGGTCAGACGTAAGTGTTGATAGACACCTTTGCCAGCGCGAGCACGGCTTTCTAAGCTCGGCGTTGCAGACCCAAGCACCAGAGCCGCTTGATTATACTGGGCCCGTAAAATGGCCACCTCTCTGGCATGGTAACGGGGATTGCTGTCCTGCTTATAAGTCGCTTCATGCTCCTCATCGATAATCATGACACCTAGATTTTTCAGCGGAGCAAAGATGGCTGATCTGGCACCAACAACAACTTGTGCATCGCCACGCTCAACCTTGCGCCATTCATCATACTTTTCACCATTAGACAATCCTGAGTGAAGAATGGCCACCTTGTCCCCAAAACGTGCTATAAAACGCTCCGTCATCTGTGGAGTCAAGGAAATCTCAGGCACCAGTAAAATGGCTGTCTTGCCCTTGTCCAAGGCACCTTGGATAATCTGCAAGTAAACCTCGGTCTTCCCACTTCCTGTAATCCCTTGAAGGAGGAAAGGAGGCTGATGACTGCCAATCGCACTGACTACTGCATCACGCGCCTGTCTTTGCTCTGGATTCAACTCCAAAGGCTGACTTGCTTCAATTCCTTCAAAATAAGCAGCCGAGCGTTGGACTTCCTTTTGAACTATAGTAACAGCACCTTGTTCCACAAAGAAGTTGACTTGCTCCCGCGAATAGGACTCTAACAAACTAGCCAAGGGAGCACTCTCAGGATGAGACAGTAAATAGTCTCTCAATTCCAACTTTTTCTTGGCACGTGCAGAAATCTCTACACCTTCTAACTGAACAAGGGCAACCTCATACCAAGACTGGGTCTTGACTTTCTTTTGATCAATCGCCTGATATTCTAGACCAAGCAGTCCTTTTCTAGTTAAACGCATCATTTCAGCTTGCTTACCTAAATCCAGAGAAGAAAAGGCTAGCGAATCTTCTGAACCAAACAGACGCTCTCGGTCTTCCTGACTCAAACCTTCCAGAGGATAGAGAATCTGTCATAGCTGGAGTTCAGAAATCTTGGTAGCATAGCCTTGAGGATGGAAATTTTGTAAGAAAAGACGGACTTGCGTAACTCCTCAGCCAACCAGAGTTGTTCTTGTGTGAGAACAGGGGAAAAATCCAACACCTCAGCGATATCTTTTAAATCTTGCTCCATCTCTTCCTCATCTGATTGGGACTCCACACCAAGAACAATCCCTTGAATCAGGCGATTGCCCTTACCAAAAGGTACATGAACCCGCATCCCAACTTCCAGCATTCCCTCAAATTCCTCAGGAATCCTGTAACTATAGGGCTGGTCCGTCTGCATCAAGGGCACATCCACAATAATCTTGGCTATGGGCATCTTCTCACCTCCTCCTTGTCAGTAGATTCTTGCAATAGAAAAAATAAGATTGAGTCCCCCCAACCTTAAATTTTTTCACCATCTTCTTTTTCTTTAGCGATTTGCTCTTTGATTTTCTTTTCTTCTTCTTCTTTGCGGCGTTTTTCTTCTTCGATACGGCGACGTACTGCTTCACGTTTCCCTTCTGGATCTGGGTGAATTGTAACGTTTCCTGATTCGATTTCTTCTAAAGCGCGAAGAGTTGACTTTTCAGACTTGAAACCTTGAGTTGCTGGCGCACCTGCTTCCAATTCGTGGGCACGTTTTGCTTCCAAGATTACGAGTGAATATTTTGAAGGAACCTTGTCGAGCAAGGTATCAATAGAGGGTTTTAACATCATTTGCTTGTACCTATTTTCTAAATTTTATCGGGTAGTTGGAGATTTTGGTAACATCTCCTGATAGTGACCAATGACACGATCCACACGGAAGTGTTCTGCTTCGATCACACGTTTGACACGCTCAGCAGCTAGGGGCACCTGATCGTTGACAATCGCATAATCATACTCACGCATGAGGGCAATTTCTTCCTTGGCTTTTTCGATTCGTTGGGCAATCACTTCTGCACTGTCTGTTCCACGACCTACCAAACGATCTTGCAATTCATCCAAATCTGGTGGTGTCAGGAAGATAAAGACAGCATCTGGAACCTTTCTTAACCTGAAGAGCACCTTGAACTTCAATTTCAAGGAAAACATCAATTCCCTTGTCCAAGGTTTCATTGACATAGGTCAGGGGAGTTCCATAGTAGTTGCCGACATATTCTGCGTATTCCAACATCTGTCCTTGACGAATCAGCTCTTCAAACTCTTCACGAGTACGGAAGAAATAGTCAACACCGTCCACTTCTCCAGGACGTTGTGCGCGTGTCGTCATCGATACAGAGTATTGAAATTGGTTTTCAGAACTCTCAAAAATCTCTCTTCTAACCGTTCCTTTTCCAACCCCTGAAGGACCAGAAAAAACGATTAGTAAGCCTCGGTCTGCCATTGTGTCTCCTTTTAGTCAGTCTGTGAAATAACATTTCTCTAGAATAATGGCAAAAAGCCAGATTATCCTTTACAGTCTTTCTATCTAGTGTAACAAAAAAGCAGTAATTTTTCAACTGCTCTTTCTTATTTATTTAGCATAATCTACTGCACGAAGTTCACGAATCACGGTTACCTTGATATTTCCTGGGTAATCGAGATTGTTTTCAATTTTCTCACGAACTTTATGAGCCAAGATTGTGACTTTGTCGTCCTTGATTTGTCCTGGATTGACCATGATACGAATTTCACGTCCTGCTTGAAGGGCAAAGCTAGTTTGTACTCCTTCAAAACCGTTAGCAATTTCTTCCAAATCATGGAGACGCTTGATGTAGCTTTCAAGAGACTCACTACGAGCACCTGGACGAGCTGCACTCAAGGCATCTGCTGCAGCAACGATAACTGCAATGACGCTCTCAGCTTCAACATCACCGTGGTGGCTAGCAATCGTATTGACCACAACTGGATGTTCCTTGTACTTACGAGCCAATTCCATACCGATTTCAACGTGGCTACCTTCAACCTCACGGTCAATAGCTTTCCCGATATCGTGAAGGAATCCAGCACGACGGGCAAGAGCCGCATTCTCACCAAGTTCGCTGGCCATAATACCAGCCAATTTAGCAACCTCAATCGAATGGCGTAAGACATTTTGTCCATAAGAAGTACGGAACTGCAAACGTCCCATAATCTTCATCAAGTCTGGATGAAGGTTTGGCGCCCCAATTTCATAGGCAGCAGCCTCACCGTATTCACGGATCTTATTGTCAATCTCTTGACGGTTTTTCTCAACCAACTCTTCGATACGAGCTGGGTGGATACGACCATCTTTGAGCAACATTTCCATAGTCATACGGGCAATCTCACGACGAATCGGATCAAAACCTGACAAGGTCACCACTTCTGGCGTATCGTCGATAATCACATCGACCCCTGTCAAACTTTCAAAGGTACGAATGTTACGACCTTCACGACCAATAATGCGTCCCTTCATAGTATCGTCTGGCAGATGAACTGTTGAGTTTGTTGACTCTGCTACATATTCACCAGCGATACGTTGCATAGCTTGAACCAGAATGTCCTTAGCCATTTTGTCAGAACGTTCCTTGACCTCTTGCTCAGCTTCGCGAATACGGCTAGCAATCTCCTTGGTCAAGTTTTCCTCTGTCTGTGCCAAGATAATATCTCGTGCTTCTGCCTGAGACAGAGCACCAATACGCTCTAACTCTGCTTCTTTTTGTCTTTCGACTTCCTCTAATTGCTCTTCACGCGCATCAAGGTTTTTCGCTCTATCAGAAATACTTTGTTCTTTTTGTTCAAGTGTTTGTTCTTTACTCGTCAAATTGTCGTCCTTACGGTCGAGGCTAGTAGCTCTCTCTGTCAAACGACTTTCGATTTGTTTGAGTTCTTGACGTTCTGATTTGAATTCAGCGTCCACTTCTTCACGGTATTTTCTGGCTTCTTCTTTGGCCTCCAATAGTGCTTCTTTTTTAAGAGACTTGCTTTCACGCTTGGCTTCATTAACAAGTAAATCCGCTTCACGCTCAGCTTGTCCACGTAAATTAGTTGCTTCTTGTTCAGCATTTAAAAGCATCAACTCCGCAGCTTCCTGAGATGATTTCATCTTAGCTGAGATGCTGACATATCCAATGACTAAACCAATGATGACGGCAAAAAAACAGCAATCGCAAGCGACATGATTTCCATGTTTTTACCTCATTTTATTGTTATTCCGAATGACATACATTCTTTTACATTCTACCATAAAAAAGTGATTTTCACAAACCTAAAATAGAATATGTTTTGAGGAATTTAGGTTATAATCACTAAATAAAATTGTTAAATCCTTGTTGATTTGAAACAGTTGTTTCGCAGAGATTAAAAAAAGCCCACCTTTCAGTAGACTCAGTAGTAATCTTTCTTTGAAAGACAAGAAAGCCACGCTATCTCCATCCATCATATAAATCAAGCGATTTTTCTGCATCGATACGACGTGACCAGGCTCCTTGGTAGTCATACTTGAGTGGTTCTGGTTTTACCAATTCCTGTAAATGGATCGCGTTGAATATCCTTGATTAGTTTGTTTATTCGTTTTAGGGTTTTCTTATCCTGATTTTGCCAGTAACAATAATCAACCCAGGCATCTTCTGTAAACTTGAGTAGCATTCATCACTCCTCAATCACATGTACCTGAGTGCTTCCAGCACGAACTTGAGCTATTCCTCGCAAAACCTTGTCTGATAACTCCTTATTTTGAGCGATTCTCAGTGTTTCCTGAATACTGTCCCATTCGCTCTTTGAAAGAACTACAATGTCCTCATCTGGATTTTTATTAACCACCGTCAAAGGCTCAAATTCATCGTTTACCTTCTTCATGTAGTCTTTTAAATGATTTCGGAACGTTGAGTAAAGAACTGCTTCCATAACCATACCTCGTTTTACATCTTTTCCACTATTATACACAAAAAGAAAGAAATTGTCAGGAACTTGTACAAGATTTTCTTTTTCCATCTATTTATTAGTAAAAAAATTCAAAAAGCCTACCTTTCAGTAGACTTAGTTTGTTTCTATTCTAATCGGCACTCTTCCAAAATTCTGCTCAGCTATACTTGGATTTCCCAGTTGGTAAATCTGGTCTGCCTTTTGAGTCATGACATCCCAAGGTTCTTTGCCAATTCGGCTGACTAGATTGACCTGCCCTTTCAGAGACTTAAGGTGTTGTCTGCCTTTTTCGGTAAAGCCAAGAACACGAATCCCTTCTGGTAAGTCACTTTCTCTAGCTTGCACCAAGATATAGGTCAATAGGCGTCTAACACGCGCCTTGGTGTAACGTTTGGTCACAACTGCCTCAACCAAGTCTTCCACAGACTGGGCTATCTTGATGGCATCCTTGATGCGCACAGCCATTTCTTGATTGACCTGATAGATGGTGGTTAGATCGGGATTTGACAAGATTTGATAGCGGAGCAAAGGAAAATAGTCGTCCCAACTCACCTTATTAGCATTTTCAAAGATGTCAACCGAAGGCATAAAGTGTTCTAAGAAATCTTTGTCCCTATGGTGCTGACGGAGAGCTGTCGCCGAGGCAAAGTCCACATCCTTATCCACAGAATGGTAACCTGCCCCCTGACGCTGAATCGGATAAAGTTTGATGTTTCTTCCCGCAACCGTCTTGACATAAGCAAGAGCAAGGACATGATTGGGCGTATTGCCTGAAAAATCAAGATCTGCAAACTCCTTCCACATGGCCTGGGTTTTCTGGGGATAGGAAAGGGAATCAGGCAGATTTTCCACAAATTGCTCTATCTCAGCACCCTGCTCTGTGTATAAGTCAGCGATTTTCTGGTAATCCAGAACTTCCTCCGTCCCAAATGCTAGAGTATCAATCCCCAACCGAGCCAAGATATCCACAGCTCCTTGGCCAAAGAAATCCGCCGCCTGAACACTGACTAAAAAGGGCAATTCCACTACCAGATCAGCTCCATTTTCCAGCGCCATCTGGGCCCGTGTCCACTTGTCCACAATAGCAGGCTCACCACGCTGCATGAAATTCCCTGACATGGCAACGATTTTCATCCCCTCTGCCTGATCCAGCAGGTATTTATGCCCATTATGAAAGGGATTAAACTCCGCGATAATACCTGTGATGGTCATGATAATCTCCTACTTCTGCGCGACAAAAAACCAACGGGTACTAGTTTCTGTAGGCTCTTTGTCCTCAAAGTCCGCATAGAGTTTGAAGGATTTGAAACCAGCCTGTTCCAGCAAAATATCATAGGTCAAGACTTCGTATGTACGCTCCTCATGCACTTCATCGTGGCGACTAAAGGAACCATCCGATTCCTTGATAAAGAAAGTCAACTCATGCACGATGGAGTGAGGTGCTTCGTCCTCGTAGGTATCCCAGAGCATAGCAAAATCTTCTGCATTTTCATGGTAAGAATAGCCTGGAAAAACCTCATCAGTCTGGTAGGTTGAATGCACATCAAAGATGAAAACCCCGTCTTCGTTGAGAGCATTATAGACTTCTTTAAAAACGTCTCCTACTTCCACCTCATCCTGCATGTAGCAGATTGAGTCCGAGTAACACGTGACAAAGTCATATTGACCTGCCTTGGACAAATCCAGCATATTACCTTCAATAAAATTAATCTTTTGCTTGGCTGAAGCCGCTCTCTTTTCAGCAATCTTCAACATATCCGCACTCAAATCAAGCCCAGTCACATCAAAACCTGCCTGAGAAAATCGCACAGATTGAATTCCTGTCCCACAAGCCAGTTCCAAGAGTTTCTTTCTCTCCTTGGTCTTAGGCAAATGACGCAGAGAAAAATCCATCCATTTATCGTATAAACTATCATCCATCACTGCATCGTAAACAGCCGCAAAGGTTTCATAAGTTGCCATAATCATGATACCAAGAGCCTCCATGGCAAACACCACTCGCCCTTTACCTTTCTATCAATTTTTCTAAAATAAGCAAAGAAACCCAGTTGACTACAACTGAGTTCATCTTCTAAGCAAGAGCTTCTGAAATATCTACTGAATTCGCCTCATGCCATAGCTTCTCTAGATTATAATGGGCACGCATTTCTTCTGAAAAGACATGCACAACGATAGCACCAAGGTCCAACAAGACCCAACCTCCAGCTGCGTCGCCTTCGACATGACTACCTTTAAATCCTGCTTCCGCTACTTTTTCACGGATATTATCAGCGATAGCGTCCAACTGACGGCTATTCATTGAGCTAGTAATAACAAAATAGTCTGTCACGCTGGTCAAATCTTGTACATCAAGTGCAAGAATATCCTCCGCACGTTTCTCATCAGCCGCTTTCACGACTAGTTCTAGTAATTCTTTTTCGTTCATTTAGTCCTCTTTCAAATAGTGCACATAGGCGTTATAGGTTTCAAGGGTTTGGGGGTAGATGGGAAATCCCTGGTGAGCTAAATGCTCTACAGTACGAGCTGTTTCGTAGGCCACAGCCTTATTGAGCGATAGCTCAGCAATCTCACGTGCCTGTTCAACACCTGGAAAGGCACGATTGTGCTCTATATAGTCTGCAACGTAGATGACTTTGTCTAGGTCGGTCATCTGACCAGCACCGACTGTATGTATTTCAATGGCTCGCAGGATTTCTGAATCATGCAAATCCAAATCTTCCTGAATTTTGTAAATTCCGACCATGCCATGCCAGACATTATTCCCCCAGTTTTTGAGGTCAGGGTCTAGCTGATAATGGTCAATCAAGCCTAAAAATTCCTTATCTGACAGCTTCTTAGCATAATCATGGAGAAGGCCTGCTAGTCCTGCTTTCTCACTATCCACACCAAAGCGCTGAGCCAGTTCTATGGCTGCACGCTCCACACCCAAGCAATGGGTTAACCGTTTCTCGGGTAGAAGCTCTGCCATTTTTCCAACAAAGCCTCACGGGAGCAGTTGATATAGTCTTGATAGGCCATCAGTAGAGCCCCTCCTTCTCGATGTAGTCTAGCACAGGCTGAGGTAGGAGAAAGTTGGGTTTCCGACCTTGGGCAAGGAAGTCACGCACCATACTGGACGAGATATCCATGAGAGGCACATCCACCCAGATAACGGAATAGGAAGTCCCTGCCTTGTAGCGTGGACGCTGAACTCCCACAAACTGAACCATATCTACCAGTTCATCAATTCGGTACCACTTAGGCAGATAGTCCACCATATCGGCACCGATGATAAAGTAATAATCCGTATCTGGATTCTTCTCTGTCAAAATCTTCATGGTATCGTAGGTATAGGAAATACCCTTGCGCTCTAGCTCAATAGTTTCAATGGCTAGGCCTTCGATCCCCTCAATCGCCAATTCAAGCATCTTGAGACGATGGTGTTCAGAGATGGTTTCCTTTTTATCTACATGAGGAGGTTGGTATTCAGGCATGAGCAGAACCTGATCCAGCCCCAACTGTTGCCGTACTTGGTCCGCAACAATGAGATGGGCATTGTGAACAGGGTTAAAATTCCCACCTAAAATCCCGACTTGTTTACGTTTTTTCTCCTTGATTTCTGGCTCCAACTCTACCTTGGTAAAGGGAGTCAATAGTTCGATTGCCATAGGCTAGTCTCCTTTATTTCTCTGTAAAAACAGTTGTTTGGAGTGTAATTTTTAGATTTCTTTGACTTTTTTAGAAATCTTGCGATTTTCTTTCTTGCTAGATTGTTTAAATAAAATCAAGATGCGTCCGATTTTTGGACTGTATCCACACCGATTTCTTCTTCCAAAATTTCAGCTACTTCGTGGATATTTTCATCTGTATTTTGCAAAAGAGTAACCTTGATTAATTCACGCGCATCAAGAGCCTGACGGATGCTGGTTTTGATTTGATCGTTAAGGCCATTTTTCCCAATTTGGATGATAGGTTTGAGGGTGTGTGCCTGACTGTTGAGGAAGGCACGTTGTTTTGATGTTAATGACATAATTTCTTTAAAAGAGTTTCTTTTTATACTTTTCTGAAGTGGTGACGGACGTCAGCAAAGTCCTTTGGACTTTCATGACTAAAATTTGAGCCTAAGGTCTCAAATTTTCCGCAGTCGGTACAATCACTTGTACCAACTAACACCACGGCGAAAAGTATTCTTTACAGGCTCGCAGGACTCGCCCGAATCTAGATAACCCTTTCCTTTCTGTGTTTAAATAATTGCTTTTCGTGTGACGACGGCGACGCCTTCTGGTGCCCAAACTGCGACTTTTGCTGTGCCTGTTACGCGAATCCAGCCTAGGCCTGAGATAACTAGGTCTGTCTTATCCTTAATGTTAAATACATGCTGAACTAGTTTTGGAAAATCTTCCTTTTCCTTGCTATTTGGTGGTGTCAGAAGGCTTCCAAGGTGCTTGTCGTAGAAAGCACTAGCGCCTTCAAGCTTGGTACGATGGAGTTTGAGTTCATTATCAAAGAAGGCAGTGAAACCTTGCTTTTCACCTGCAATAAAGTCAAATCGTCCAAGACCACCTAGAAACAGGGTTTGTTCAGGATTGAGCTGATAGGTTTTAGGCTTGATTTCCTTTTTAGGGCTGACATACTTGAGATTTTTGGCCGTCAAGTAGTGGGCCATTTGGTGACGGTGGATGATTCCTGGCGTATCGTAAATATAAGATCCGTCATCAAGCGGAATCTCAATCTTGTCCAAGGTTGTCCCTGGAAAGCGTGAAGTAGTGATAACGTTCTGATCACCCGTAATTTCTTGGATAATAGCATTGATAAGAGTTGATTTTCCAACGTTAGTGACACCGACCACATAGACATCACGGCCCTTACGGTAGTGTTCAATCTTGTCAATGACTTCCTTTATGGCATGTTTGTTTTGTGCTGAGGTTAGAACGACATCGACTGGACGAAGACCTTCTTCATGGGCACGTTCCATGAGCCACTGGCTAATCTTTCCTGATTTAACTGACTTAGGGAGGATATCTTTTTTATTTCCTACCAAGAGGACATCATTGCCTGAGATAAAACGTGGTAAACCTGGGATGACAGAGCCATTAAAATCAAAGATATCAATGACATTGACCACTAAGGCATCACTGTCTCCCACCTCGTGCAAGAGTTTGAGGAAATCGTCATCCGTCAACTGGACATCCGTGATTTCATTGTAGTGGCGGAGACGGAAACAGCGTTGGCAATAGACTTCGCCTGTCTCCAAACCTTTTTCAAGTGCCGACTGGGGGGTAAAACCAAGACCAGCCTTGTCTGTCGTCTGAATGGTTGCTCCACAACCAATACAGAGAATTTCTTCCATAGTTAAATTCCTTTTTTATATGTAATCGGTCCGTACGTTTCAGTGATTTTTCGCATCACACGGCGCTCACGAGCTCGGTTAATCTGCGTTTTGATCGAGTCATGTTGAACCAAGGGTTTGACTAAAATCGAGCGAATGCCTGCACGATGGGCTGCTCGTATATCTGTCATGAGCTGGTCACCGACCATGACCACTTCGCTTTTCTCATAGTGGAATTCCTTCATGGCACGATTAATCCCAAATGTGAAGGGTTTCAGAGCCCAATAGACGTAATCAATTCCAAATTTCTCAACTGCACGTTGAACGCGTTTTTTGGTGTTATTTGAGACTACGATAATGCGAATGCCCGCATCCCGAAGGTCATGCAACCATTGTTTCATCTCCGGCGTTCCATCAGGGTTGTTCCAAGCAATGAGGGTATTGTCCAAATCGACCAAAACAGCCTTGATTCCCTGCGCCTGCAGGCTTGGAACTGTCAGATCATAAACTGCTTCCACAGCAAAATCTGGCATGTAATTTTCAATCGCCATTTTGGCTCCTTTTCTTAACTTTTTTTCGCAATTTTCCTTAGCAACAACGACAGGACAATCCATAACCCAGCACTAGCCAAACTGATGTAGAGCCAAGCATGGGGCTCATCTGTTAAAGGTAGGGGAACATTCATTCCGAAAAAGCCTGTCACTACTGCCAAAACCGCTAGCAAGACTGAAATGATGGTCAAGGTTGTCAAATTATCATTCAGATTATTGTTTAGGATGTTGTTGTAAGATGCTGATAGTTGTTGAAGGACTTGAGAAATCAAGTCTGTCATGGATACCAGCTGATGAGCCTCAATCATGGCATCATCAAACTGTTCTCTCTCAATCTCGTTAAAACTGCGATAGAGGGCATGCCCTTGGACATGTTCCAGCAACATGCGATTTTGCTTAGCAGCCGCAGTGAGGTAAACCATACCGGTCTCCAAGTCGGAAAGGGCAAAAAGGTTTTTCTTAGTTGTTCGCTGACGCAAGAGACCATTGACCTCGTCCTTACTCTTGTCCATCTGCTCGATGACAGGATAATAGGCATTGCTGATGATTTCCAGACTGGCAAAGAGAAACTTGTAAATCGAAAGCGCGTCATGACTGTCCAGATAACGGGTCATCTGTTCAATAATATAGGCGTTCTTGGTATTACTAATGGTAATCAGGCGATGATGTTCCACGATAAAGGTCATGGGAAAGGCTTCGTAGTAGGCCTTATCCTTTTTCAAGTTCAAGACATTGTAGATAAAGGTCACAGTCCCATTTCGCGGTGATAATCCATGTGGGCACGCTCATTCCTATCCAGTGCGTATTCGATGGTTTCCTTGTCCAAACCGTAGATTTCAGAAAGGTCCTCTAGTTTCTTCAACTTGTCCAAATCTAGGTTAATCCAGGCGCAACCATTACCCAACTGTTTTTCTAAAAACATCTTCTCTCCTTTATCAAACTCTTTCTATTGTACCATAAATCTGCTAAAATTTCAGGCCTGGTCTGTCCGAGAGAAATTGCTGACGACGGTGATATTCCGATTGGGAACGAAGTGTAGAACCTGGTCTTCTCCTCTGAGTTGCGTTGTTCGAATGCCAACACTAACCACCTTGCCCGATACAGTAATAGGACCATTTGTCAGAACAACCTCATCTCCCACATCCAGTTGACGCTCAAAAAGGATGAAAAAGCCATTGATGACATCAGACAGAAAACCTTGTGCTCCCATCCCAATAGCCACCCCAGCAATTCCAGCACCTGCCAGCAAACTCGAAACTGGCAAACCTAAAATCGACAAAATGCAGTAGAGTAAAAAGAAATAAAGGGTATAATTAAACACATTTTCTAGTAGGCGTGAGATGGTTTTCTGACGTCCGACATCATGACGAGACATTTTTAGAGAAGGTTTAACAATTCTCTGCACCATGGTATGGAGCAATTTCTTAGCTATATAAAAGAGTAAAAATAATAATAAAAGAGAAAGTAACTTAGTTAAGATATTCTCGATAATCGCTGTAACATCAAGCTTATTGAGGTAGGTTTGAAAAAATTCTTGCATAGAAAACTCCTTTCATTTATTATACCATACTTTCACAAGTGATGAATCTCCATAAATATTCAAAAATAATAGGCAAAATAGACAGAAAATTCTTGATTTTAGCTCATATTTATACTATAATCATAAACATTACACAACAAAAGGAGATTGTTATGAAAAAATGCATTCATGCTTGGAATAAGGCTAGCCTGATCAAACGGATTTTGATTGGTATGCTTATTGGAGGAACCCTAGGTCTGACACTTCCTAACATTTCAGGAATTGGTCTACTCGGAGATCTCTTTGTTGGCGGTCTAAAAGCCATCGCACCTATTCTAGTCTTTGCCCTTGTTGCTAACGCCCTTTCCCAACATCAAAAGGGACAAGATAGCAACATGAAAACAGTTATCTTCCTTTACTTGGTAGGAACCTTTGCAGCGGCACTTATCGCTGTCCTAGCGAGCTTCATTGTCCCTGTTGAGATTACCTTAAATAGTGCCAATACAGAAATCGCACCACCAGATGGAATTGGCCAGGTCCTCAGCAACCTCTTGCTCAAACTGGTTGACAATCCAGTCAATGCCCTCGTTACTGCTAACTACATCGGTATCTTATCTTGGGCAGTTGTTTTCGGGATTGCTATGAGAGAGGCCAGCAAAAACAGTAAAGAATTGCTGAAAACTATGGCTGATGTGACTTCTAAGATTGTCGAATGGATCATCAACCTAGCTCCATTTGGTATCCTTGGTCTTGTCTTCAAAACCATCTCTGATAAGGGGATCGGAAGCCTAGCTAACTATGGAATCTTGCTTGCCCTCTTAGTGACAACTATGTTCTTTGTGGCTCTGGTAGTCAATCCACTAATTGCCTTCCTCTTTATGAAGAGAAATCCTTATCCCCTCGTTTGGAAATGTTTGCGTGTCAGCGGTGTGACAGCCTTCTTCACTCGTAGTTCTGCGGCTAACATCCCTGTCAACATGAAACTTTGTCACGACCTTGGACTAGATCCAGATACCTATTCGGTTTCTATCCCACTCGGCTCTACTATCAACATGGCCGGGGCAGCGATTACTATTAACGTTTTAACCCTTGCTGCAGTAAATACTTTGGGAATCCCTGTTGACTTTGCGACAGCCTTTGTCCTCAGTGTTGTAGCAGCAATATCAGCCTGTGGTGCTTCTGGTATTGCCGGAGGATCCCTCCTTCTTATCCCAGTTGCTTGTAGCCTTTTCGGTATTTCTAACGATATTGCCATGCAAGTTGTCGGTGTTGGATTTGTGATTGGGGTCATCCAAGATTCATGTGAAACAGCTCTCAACTCTTCTACTGACGTCCTATTTACTGCCGTTGCCGAATACGCAGCAGCCCGTAAAAAATAACTCATAAAGACAAGCCTGCTCAGGTCTTGTCTTTTCCACTTTTATTCTAACTTACTAGGAAATCCTTATGTCTATTAGCCAACGTACGATAAAACTCATCTTAGCTACCTGTCTTGCCTCCCTTCTTGCTTACTTTCTCAATCTTTCTTCAGCTGTCTCAGCTGGAATCATCGCCCTCTTAAGCCTCTCTGAAACACGTAGAAGTACTTTAAAACTAGCTCGAAATCGTCTTTTTTCTATGCTCCTAGCTCTAGCTATCGGTGTTTTAGCTTTTCACTTGAGCGGATTTCATATCTGGAGCCTTGGCCTCTATCTGGCTCTCTACGTTCCTCTAGCCTACAAGATGGGCTGGGAAATTGGCATCACACCAAGTAGCGTTTTGGTTAGCCATCTCTTGGTACAAGAGTCAACCTCTCCAGACCTCCTAGTCAATGAATTCCTTCTCTTTGCTATCGGTACAGGATTTGCCTTACTGGTTAATCTCTACATGCCTTCACGAGAAGAGGAAATTCATCACTACCACACATTGGTAGAAGAAAAGTTAAAAGATATCCTCCAACGCTTCAAATATTATTTATCCAGAGGTGACGGACGCAACCGAGCACAGCTAGTAGAAGAATTAGACACCCTTTTGGAAGAAGCCCTCAGACTTGTCTATTTGGATCACTCAGACCACCTCTTTCACCAAACTGATTACCATATTCACTACTTTGAGATGAGACAGCGACAAAGTCGCATCCTGCGAAATATGGCCCAGCGAATCAACACCTGTCACCTAGCTGCCAGTGAAAGCCTGATTTTAGCACAGCTCTTTTCAAAAATTGCAGGGCAACTGAGTCAGACCAATCCTGCTTCTGATTTGCTAGATGAAATTGAACGTTATCTGGAAGTCTTCCGTAATCGCAGTCTGCCAAAGACAAGAGAAGAATTTGAAACCCGTGCCACCCTTCTTCAACTCCTACGTGAAGCCAAAACCTTCATCCAAGTAAAAGTTGACTTTTACCAAAAATATGGACAGTAAAAAAGAAAACTTCAGACCAATCACAAAAGGTGAATATCTGAAGTTTTCTTTTATTTATAAGTTATTACCATAAAGGTTAATAGTAAAACGAATAAAGTCAAACTCACCAATAAAGTGAGAACCTTGACCAAGGTATTGCTCTGCCAGTAGCTTGGTTTACCAATATTACTGGTCGCATCCATGGAAAATAGTTGATTTTGACGAGGTTGTATGGTTACCAATACAATCAAAGCAAGAGAGAGGACAATAGCTAAAACAATCAGTATGTCAGTCATAGGCCTACCTCAAAATTCCTAGCAGTGTAAAGAGTAAACCAATCAGAATCATTAAACCCAAGATGAGTGAAAAAGTCTTACTAATCTTTTCCCCTCGAGTTTCTTTTTCCTTCTTGATAGGTTTGTTTCAACTCTTCCATACGACCTTCAACGTCTTTGTAAAATAAATCTTCGTCTGACATGTTAGCCTCCTAAAACAGTTTGTATGGTTTCCTGATATCGTACCAAATCAACATAGTTTGCGTGTTGACCTTGTTTCCCAAGTGCCAGACTCATTTGAGCAACATCTGAAAGGGCCAGTTTAATGGTCTCAACCAAAGCAGAAACTTCACTACTTTCAAATAGATGATCAGGAGCGATATAGAGTCTATTGTGGACCGTTTGGTTAAATCCAAGAATCAAGAGATTGTGCTCAAAGGCCTGACGCACCGCCTGCAACAACTCATTGCTGTGATTGATATCCAAATAAATATCCGACAGTTGATACAACTCCTGAATCTTCTGTGGACTAGCGTTCTGGTAAAGGACCACATTAGGATAACGAAGCATATCTAATAACTTAGAAGACATCTCTGTCACCGCCGCGATGCGGAAAGTGACATCAGGCAGTGCTTCTACGATTGCTTCTACTTGCTCAATCTGATCTGAATTAGTCAATATTAAGGCATCTCGTCTTAGGAAGTTATCACGTTTGAACTGATAATGATAACCCAAGTGCACAAACTGGTCATGGTATTTCTCATCGGTCAACTCTAAAGCACGTTCATAAGTCGCCTTGTTAGGAATAATGATTTTCTTAGTACGCACATCCTCATTTTCCAAAATCAACTGCATATTGCCTGGAATGGCATCATAGAGAGGTTCCTGCCAAACCAAAACATCTGAGCCAGACTTATCTGGATGATGGAAGGAAACCAAGAAAGCAGTCGCTAGAGTATTAAAGACAATCTGATGCTTATCTAGCTCCAAATCTTGCAAAAAGAAGGTGATAAATTCAACCTTATTTGCAAAGTAACGAATGGACTGACCAGGTAAAGTCAATAAGATATCACCCGTCACATGGTTTTCAAGTAACACCTCCTGGCCATTGACATCTTGGTAAATCGTCATAATCGGCTCACTATCTGCGCTATAGGTCGTTGTAGCAAAACAAGCTCCGAAGCGATTGTAGTGGTCAACCTGACGTACTCGACCTTCTAGGTCTTTCCAGTCTACCTGTTTAACCAAGCGAGCCTGCATTCCATCAGCATAATGAATAACGGCTCTCTCCTGTGTCATATCTTCAATACGAGCAGACTGATTATTTCCTGAAATTTCCCAAAAAGCTGGAACAGATACTTGGTTAAAATAAAGAGGTTTTCCCTTTTCATATCCTAGATAATAAGTAAAAGGAGATACCAGACTATCAGGCAGAAAACCATCTGCATCGATGACAACTCCAAGTTGAGAAAGACCAGTAGCTACTAGACTTTCATGTAAATCTCGACTTTCCTGACTATAACGGTCATAAAGTTCAATCATGGAGCACCTCCTCTACTGTTTTCTTCCACTTTTCTAAAATTTCTTCGGTTAAGAAGCCTTCTGCAATCTGGTAAGAATGAGCACGCATAGCCTCCAAACGATGTTCTTGATACAATTGACAAATCTTAGTCGCATAAGCTTGCTTGATTTGATCTTCCACATGGTCAGATGAACTTGGAATCAGATAACCATTTTTCCCATCTTCTATAAAGGTCTGATTACCATAAGGCACATCAAAACCAATTAGAGGAAGGCCTGAACCAATAGCTTCCATCAAGGTCAAACCAAAGCCTTCGCTGGTTGAAGCCGTCAAGTAGACCTCATACTGGCTATAAATCTGCGAAAGTTCCGCATGCCCCTTGAGTTGAATATAGTCCTCTGCCTTATGACTAGCAATAATTTCTCTAAGAAGAGAATCTTCTCCGCCGCCACCATAAATATCAAAGGTTAATTCAGGAATTTCCTTACGAGCTTCAATAACTGCCTTAACCAACCAGTCAATATGTTTTTCTTTGGCAAGACGTGAAGCAGTAATCAATGAAAAGGGCTTACGTCCCTGACTTGACTCGGTCAAGGAATCAATACTTCCTACAGGAATGGTAATAACCTTTGGTTGATGCTGAGTATATTTGGCAAATTGATCTTGTAGAACTTCCTTTTGTCTATCAGTAGACACTATAAAGAAGTCAACCTTATCTGCATTGGTAAACTGATAGTCATAATAGTTATTCCAAAGGATATAGTCCTCATTTGTAGCATTTCACTATAATGCTCCGCGTGAACGACTACCGCTAGGTGTGCTACTTGTGCTTCTTCAAACACAACCTGTCCAATGCCTGTCTCCCTATCCAGAATAACCAAATCAGACTTATTCAAATTCAAGGATTTCATAAAAGCACGCATGAAAGCTGGCTTTCCATAGAAAATCTTATCCTTGAAACGGTAAACTTCTTCCTTGCCTTGATTCATCAAGATATCATAGGCTGGAGTTCCGTCTTCATTGTAAAAAGTTCGTTGGTATAGGACTGCAACATTGTCCTTGGGAGCAAAATACTCGCTACAATAACGCGTATAAGAGAAGTAATCCTTACGAATCAGGTTCCCCTTAAATACATACTCTACATACTGGACCAAGTCCTTGTCCTCATCAACCAAATAACAGGTTATAAACTTATCTTGGTCAGAAAAGAAGATACGCAAAACCTTGCCATTCTTTTCTCTACGACTTTCAACACCATCAAAAGTAGCCAAGACATCCTCAACCGTCACGCTAGTCGGTGCAATCTTGATATCTGTAAAGTGATTATAAAGCCAAATCACTTGATCATCATCAAAACCAATATTGGCTGTTAAGTGCTGAATATTATCAGCTAAAATCATATCTGTAAAGATAAATTTAGAAGGTAAATTCAAACTTCGAAAAATACCGGCACGATAGGCTTGAGCATATTCTACACCGCTACTAGCCCAGCCAATTCCTAAATTTATATTGTAAATTGTCATATTTTCTCCTCTTATGGAAAATGAGTCACGATTTCACCTTTTGGAGTGACCTCAACCAGCCCCATCAGGAGATTCCGTACCATATCAGCACGAATTTGCTCTTTCATCGTTTCAAAGCCTGCATAGGCTTCTTGATAATATTCTACAATTGGGTTTTTCTGTGCAGCAGATTGGCCACCGATAGCCATAGACAATTGTTGTAGATAGTCTACTTGCTCCACCCAGTTATCATCGATAGCCTTCAGTAGAGAGAGTCGTAAATACTGTTCATACAAGTCATGTTGTTCCAGTAATTCCTTCTTTTCAGAGAGTTCTCTATTCACAACTTGTTGAATAAAAGAGCGGACTTGTTTCTGATTAGATAAGTCTAGATTATCTGGAATCTCCTTTACATGGAAACTGATATTGGTAACAATAAAGTGAAACAACAATTCACGACTGGTATAGTGTTCAGCCGCTACCGCTTCTGTATATCTCTCAATGATATCCACAACTACATCTTCTAAGTCACGAGAACCATCTATTAGACGATTGCGTTCCTTGTAAACCATATCACGTTGGATATTCATGCTCTCAGCATACTCTAAGGTCTGACGACGGGCAGTTCGACCAGCACTGTCACTGGCATGTTGAGCCCTTTCAACCAGATTACGATACTTACGACCTTTGAGAATTTCTGGTTGCGTCATATCTTGAACTTGATAATCTTTATACTTCTTATGAACCCAAGATGGACCAAATTTCTTGATAACATCATCTTCCAGTGATACAAAAAACTTACTCATACCTGGATCTCCTTGACGACCAGAGCGGCCACGGATTTGAAGGTCGATCCGCTGACTTTCCATCCGCTCTGTTCCAATGACAATCAAGCCACCAAGTTCAGCGACTCCCTTACCAAGTTTGATATCGGTACCGCGTCCTGCCATAGATGTTGCAACTGTTACGGCCCCCATCTGGCCTGATTCTGCGATAATTTGGGCCTCACGCGCAGCATTATTAGCATTGAGGACATTATGAGCTATTCCCTCACGAAGCAAGAGAGATGAATAAAGTTGAGACATTTCAACTGATCCAACAAAAACCAATAAAGGATTCCCCTTAGCATGGTATTCTTTGATGTATTCTAAAGACGCATAAACTTTCTCCGGTAAAGTTACATAGAGATTATCTGGATAATCAATCCGTTGTCTAGGACGATTGGTTGGGATGCGAATAACGGCCATATTATAAGTCTCAAGAAATTCTTTTTCTGCTACCTTTCCTGTTCCCGTCATCCCAGATAATTTTTAAACATCTTAAATAGACTCTGATAGGTGATGGAAGCCATGGCCCTCGTTTCAGGAGACAACTTCACATGTTCCTTGGCTTCAATGGCCTGATGGAGTCCTCCCTGCAGTTTGGTCATCTCCATTAAACGACCAGTCCCCTTATCCACCAATACCATCTCATTTCCACGAATGATATAGTCCTTGTCTTTGGTAAAGAGCTTATGAGCTCGAATCGCATAGACTAAATGGCGAGCAAAGGACGCATGTTCTTCCTTATATAAATTATCAATTCCTAGGAAACTTTCAGCAGACTTGGCACCCTTAGTAGTAAGCCAAATCTCTTCCTTCTCCTCTTTGAAAATATAATCTTCTCCTTCGACTAGCGTTGTCACTAGTGTATCAATGATTGCATAGTAATTAGACTGAACACGGGGAGACCCCGCAATAATCAAAGGAGTTTGTGCACTATCAAGCAAGATATCGTCAATTTCATCAATGATGACATAGTTAAAAGGTCGCAAAAACTTACCTTCTTCATTAGAAGCCAGATTATCATTTAGGTAATCAAAACCTAAATTACCATTGGTTGTGTAAATGATATCTGAAGCATAGATCAGTTTCTTTTCTTCTGCTTTCATTTCCTTCTTTGAATCCCCTGTAAATGGCACCCCAATAGTCAAACCTAGGAAACGATAAACTTGGCCCATTTCCTCTGCATCCCGCTTTGATAAATACTCATTAGGCGTAACAACCATCACACCTTGACCTGAAAGAGCGTTCAAATAGACCGGCATGGTGGCTGTTAGGGTTTTACCTTCACCTGTATTCATCTCAGCAACATTTCCGTAGTGCATGACAATAGCTCCCATGACCTGAACATCATAGGGAAACATACCTAAAATCCGCTTGTCTGCTTCACGCACCACTGCAAAAGCTTCTACTAAAAGGTCATCTAGACTTTCTCCCTTGGAAAGACGCTGACGAAACTCCACTGTTTTAGCGACTAATTCTTGATCCGAAAGAGAGGACATCTTGCCTTTTAAGGTATTGATCCTCTTTAAAATATTTTTTACTTTCCTAAGCTGGAAATCTTGACCTAAACGTCTAAACACTTTTTATCTCCTTGATTGAAAAATCATAAAAGGTTAATTCTTGAAAACCAGCACTCAAAAGGGAAATGCGATAAGTATAGGTATCCTCTGGATAAGTAAAGGTAAACTCTCTTGCCTTTTCAACTTTTTCTTCCAATACATCCTCATAACGATTTAAGAAGATCAGTTTGATATAGACACCATTCTCAGGTTGACAATCAAAATGCATCGCTAAATGATATTGATGATTTCTTTTGAGTAAAGGAAGTTGTGGCTGGGTCCTAGCACCTTGGTAATTAACACTAGAAAACCAAGTCTTCAAAACTTCACCAGATGGCAGGAGGGGGTTATATAAACGCACACTCTTGTCTGGGTAGTAGGATACATTTGAACCGTACATATAGGTCCCACCTATCTCACCCCAATAAATAGTCTCTCTCTGCGTGATAATCATTCTTTTTCCCTTCCAAAACCACTTGCTAGTACCATCCGATAAAAGTGGATAAACCAAGCAACATTGGTACCTGTATCATCATTGTGTCGTCCAGCAGTTCCTTTAGACAAAATCTTTGCACCCGTATTACACAAAGAAGTAACTAGCTTCTCATAAGCCTGAGGATCCATTTCTTCATCCTTCATATAGGACAAACCAAAGGTTGTCTTTGAAAAATTTGCTTGTTTAAAGATTTTCCAAAAACGCTGATCCAGCTCTGTCATATCTTGAAAACTTGTCCCACCTGTATGGTGAATTAAACAATCAAAAGCTAAGTTAGAGACACCTGGTGCGTCCAAACGTCCGCGACCAGCTATGGTTCCTAAATTAGCCAAGGGCTTACCGACTATGATGGCATGAGGTTCAAAAGAAGCACCATAATAAAGAGCCGGAAACGTTCCCATAGAAAGGCCTGATAAAATCAAATCCTTGCGATCAAAGCCTAAATAATCAAGATAGTGAGCAATCGTATCTTTAACTTTTCCCTCTAGCTCATCGGTTCCTAGATAAAAAGCTCCCCCCTCTAAACGTGGATCAGAAAATAAAATAAAGGGACATCCTAGGGTTTTCATCATAAAATAGCCCTCGAATCCTTCTGCAGGTCGATAACCTGCAAAATAGACAGCCAAAGGCGGTTTAAAATCACCTGGATGGAAGAAATAGTTTATTTCATCACGCTTAGAATCATGTAGGATATTTCCACCAAGTACAAACTTACCAAATTGTTTTCGACTCCAACGTTGGTGAAGATTACCTAGTTTGATAGTTCCATTGCCTCTTGCTTCAACAGATATCAAGAGAAAGTAATCTCCATCTCGACTATCCATAACAAGTGCTTGCTCCAAGTCTTTTTCAGACACTATTGTCTCTTCAAAACATCATCAACAGAACCACTCCATATTTTACGGATGACCAAACGAAAGTCACAATTTCCTTGCTTTTCATATTCAAGCCACAACTCAATAGGAAGTGTTTTGTAAACTACTATATTATAAGCCCAATATGCAAGTTGAGAAAAATCTTGACCAAAACCACCTTCCAAACTCACATAATCCAATCCTTGATAAGAAATAGCTCCCGTAAAATTTGGATTCACTTGTATCGTCGAAGGAAAGAGTTTGTCACCATACCCACCGCCAAAAAGCGATTTACTCAAATCATTGATTAATTGTTGGGGACTTGAAAAATCAATTGCTTGTGCACATCGTTTTTTTAGAAAATCCACAACCTCTCTATCATTTATTTGTAGATTCTGGTTATAGAACAAAGTATAAGGTTCAAAATATTTTACAAAGGAAAATAAGTCTTTCACATACTGACCATCTTCTATTAAAACTGCATGAAAACGGCTAATATCCTCTTTTTCTATTATTTCACGAAGGGCTTTTGATGAGTTTGGGTAAAAATGATACCAACTCATATTTTCAGGTATGTCATAGTAATTTTCCCAATTGGCAAGTCCTATCTGTAAAATATTAAGTTCCTTTGACATTTTTAACCTCCTCTATCCATTTCTCTAATTTTCCAAGAAATTGTTGTCCAGTGTGCTCCTTAATCTTATCAATCGAATAAATCAAGGCCTGATTCCATTCTTTTAGTCTATCTGTATAGTAGCGTGCAGCCTTTGAAAACTCTGTCACATCTGAAATCAAATAACCATTTTTCAAATGTTCCACATAGACGGTTTCAACCAGATTAATTTGAGGAATTCCCGCACTAATACCTGCTATTTGAGTATAGAGGTGCGGTTGTTTATTCAAATCCACAATCAAACGAACAAACTCTAGTGTCTTAATCAGATCCAACTCATCATTCATATTGACAAATTGAAAACGAAGTTCTTGCTCCTGGTTTTCCTCTAGGGGATTTTCTGCACCACCATAATCTAGACCTTTTTCTAAACTATCAGTATGGATTTGTCCCTGAATAATTTCATTGACAAGAGTTTCCACTTCTTCAATTTGGTTCTGACTAGCAGCATATGCTCCAAAAATCACCTCAGTATCCTTATTTTCAGCGACAAAGGCCAAGACTTGAAATAGAGCTTGGTTATCAATTTCCTGCTCAAAATCCAGTTGATAGTATATGATAGATTCTTTCTTAGTTTGGCTTCTCCCCAATCGTAAGCGGGTGTCAAAAGATGATAAATGATAAAATTGATGCATTCGTTCAGGATACAACTCCTGCAACAATCGTAAACTATCCTCTCTATCCACCAAAATCAAATCAGACTTTTCAAAAGTTAAATCTAAATCTCCAAAGGTATCTTGAGGATTACGTCCAATGAAAAGACTCAATAGTTTCGGATTTTCTCTTGGTAAACGGTCTAATACAAACTGGTCATGGTGAGAATGAGAAGGGATGATAAAAACATCCTTTTCTCTCACATACTTTTGTAGATAGTTATCAAGGAACTCTGCCACTAGCTGACCCATATGGGAGTATTCCAGCATTTTAAACCGATAACTAAAAATCGGATTGACTTCTACCTGTCCGCCTTCTTTTAAACGCTCTCTGAATTGCCACACTCCCTTGGGATTCAAATATTCTTGATAAGCCGCTTGCCCATCTTCAAAAAAGACAACACTTGATACAAACCCACGATCATCCATGATATAGTGCATATGTACTTGTCCATTCGGTTCAAAATACTGTATATCACTGATGAAGCCTTCAACCCCATGTTCAACCTTAGCAAATTTCTTCCTATTTTTTTGAACAATAATTGTAAAGGGACTATAAATAAATTCACAGTCATTATCCCACTCAATATCTCTAATGGTTAAAACTTGGGTATGGAGATTATGAAAATCTTGCATAACATCAAAAATAGAATATGTTTCTGTTTCCAAAACCCCATGCCTATGTAAAAAATAACGCAAATGAGGCTGGTAAGCTAATACTAATAGACGAGAATCTATATCTTGCTCTTGAAAAATTCGAATCTGATGAAAGGTATCATCAAATTCAAAACGAAAATGAGAAAAATACCATGGAGTGATATTGGTATGCCATGTTCTTTCTGAACCATACCAAGCTGGAATAAAATAATACATAAAAGTCTCCTAAATCAAGGGTTTATAGGTTTCATTTAACCGTAGAGCCTTGACCTCGTCTCGAATCGTAAAAATCATGCCTCCAAACATCATAAACAAGCCTGGAATCATTGCTAATCTTAATAACTTTTCATCATACAAAACAAAAAGCATGGGACCACCTGCCATAATCACATTAAAGAGACCACCTATGACTGAGAAACGAAGGACCAATCGATTAATAAATCGACTAGTGTCCTCGCCTGGATAAATTCCATAAATGTATTCTCCAGATTTTTTCATGCGATCTGCAATCTCTTCACCATTCATAGTAACAAATGCAAAAACGATACTAAATAAAAATAAAACCGAAATATAAACATAGATCCACAAAGGTTTTCCAATCATAAATTCCTTTGATAAAGCCGCTAGCCCTGAATGATTAGGGAAAATAAATCCCAACAAGATGAACAGATAAGCTGGTACACTAAGAAAACTCATCACATACATATAAGGCATCCCACCTGCAGGATTCAACATGATTTCGAGATAAGAATAGCGTTTAAAACGATTGTGTAAGCCAATTTTATTAACAGGAACCAAATAGCGAGCTCGATACATAATGGCAAGTAAATAAGAAAAGACAACGGTTAATAAAGCAAGTAACACAATAATCCCTGTTGGAATATGAACCGTTTGAAATGTTTCAATAACATCCTGAGGGATATTTAAAACAATACTGGATAGGAGGATTACAATAGACCCCCCAACCCCCATACTAGCATTTAAATCTGATAACCAAACAAGAAAAAATGTTCCTGCTATCAGCAACAAGGTATTCATTAAAACAACCAAAATTGCCGAATAGGAGGATTGAACTGGTAAGCTCAAGCTAACTGCCAAGGATTGAATAACAGCAATTAGCAAGGTCAGATACATTTTTCGACGATCTTGAATTTCAATCGCTGTAGAACTTAGCCCCAATTTTTTAGAATATGAAAACATCTGCCACAAAATCATAGCTGACATCCAAGGGGATAATCCTATAGAAAAAAGCGATAAACTTCTTAGGTTTCCACCTGTTAGGGCGGCTGAGAAGGCTAGATAGGCTGTTGAACCTCCTAAAAAATCTTTACTATTTAGGTCAACAAAAGGGAGAGTAATACGACTTCCCAATACATAGATAAACAGTAGAAATAAGGTAAATAGTCCTTTTTTTACTGCTATTGACGAATAAATCTTAGTCACAAAATACTCCCCTTACCTTCATTGTTTGTGATCTGGTAAACAACAATCTTTTTATTTCAACTTTTACTATTTCTTTGTTCTGCTTCCAAAAATAATCTCAATCTAAAACAAATATCTTTATATTCTTCAGTGTCTGTTAATTGATGGTATTCTAAAGTTTGCTTATAATCTTTTAAAAGATTGACAAATCGAATACGCAAAACAGAAACATCCAAACCAGCCAAGACACAATCCGATATTTTCTTAGAAAACACTTCAACAATATCTCTTGCCCAAGAAAGATCAAATTCAGTTCTCATGATGCTACCTAAACGTCTTCTATATAGATAAAGATTATCGTTTATAAAGACGATTTTAGACGCTAAAAGATAAAAGCGATGCATGGTTGCTTCATCATCGAAGCGGCGACCATTTGAAAAGTGAACTTCATTAAATAATTCTTTTTTAATCAACTTAAATGTCGGTAATATAAAGGCTGAGCTATTGAATTTCCAATCTCCTGCTTGACGGTTCATAATTTCTTGTATAGATAGTTCTTCGACACAAAAATCTTGCCCCGTTACATAAAAATAAAAATTCCCATCACTTTCGTCATAATTATAGTAATTTCCTATAACAACATCTGCATTCTTTTCTTGAACTTGTTGATAAAGAGTTTCAATCATATTTTCTTTTACAATATCATCGGAATCAACAATCGTGATATATTGGCCTCTAGCTTCACGCAGACCTACATTTTTAGCTTGTGCTGCTCCCTGATTTTCTTGATGAAACACTCTGACACGCTCATCTTGCATCATAAAAGTATCACAAATTTCCCCAGAATTATCTGTAGAGCCATCATCAACTAAAATAATTTCTATATTTTGATAGGTTTTCTTTAGAATATGCTCGACACACTCCACCAAATATTTTCCCGTATTGTATATCGGCACCACAACACTAATTAATTCGCTCATTATTTTTTAGCCTCCAAATATGTCAATAAAGCTTTATCCAGCCATTCATAGAAGAAAATTGTTTATCAACAGTATTTACTTGTCTGTAATATAATTTCTAATTGCGTCAACTAACTCCCAAGGAGATTCATTAGAGTAAAGTCCAGCATACTCACTATCCGAAAGTTCTTGATATCTACTGCTTTCAAAACTAAGCATCGGTTTATTGTATTTCTTCACCAAATCATAAACATATACTAGCTTTTGATCTAAATTCAAATCCAAATAAATATCTGAACTCTTTAGAATTTTTTCTACCAAAATAGGAAAAGAATTAGGATAAAGGGTCACATTTTGATACTTAGATAATCTTTTTAACTCATCCGACATAAAAGTATGAGCAGCAATATAAAAATGTACTTCTGGTAGTTGTTCAACTAGATAATCAATTTTTTCTACACACCAAGAATTTGTCAAATTCATACAAGTTAATTTTGGTTTATAAATATCTGCAGAATAAAAAACACCCTTTTCTTTCCAGCTAGATACTATATAACTCCATTCCATAAAAGAGTATTTCCACCACTCTTCTCTCAAACGTCCAACAGAAAACTGCTTCCACGGTTTATCAGGAGAAATATAGTGCAAAATTTTTGGAGAAGGTGTTAATGGAATTTCAAAAATAAAAGCATGATTCTTTTCAGCTGCACCAGCATCAAAACCTATTTGAAAATTATATTTATCCTCAAGCAGGCTATACTGATCTTTAAACAACATATTTAAAATTGATTGATCCCCCTCTTTGACATTCTCATGTTCTTTTTCTGTTAATTCAATTAATTTTTGTCGAATAGTTTCAGATTTCCATTTTTTGTTGTTAATCAAGAGAACACCAGCATTGAAGCCGACTCCAGCTCCAAAGCAAGAACGAGCTGCGCCCAAATAATTTTCACCTAAATCTAATTCAAACAAATCGGTCAAATCACCAGTCACAATCAAATCGCTATCTAGATAGAGAACTTTATCTTCTGTTACAAAATCTGGAATAAAATAGCGTGCAAAGGTCATATGATTGATATGAGGTAATTTATTAGACCAGTTCATTTTATACTGTGAACCAATCAACTTGCAATCAATCAAATCGCCCCCCATCTCTTGTAAATATATTCTTATTTGACTAAACCATTCCTGGGGAATGTCCTGATTGAGCAAATAAATTTTCAAATGACTATTGTGTCTACAGATTGATTTCAAAGCTGTTTCTATTTGACGAATATAAGCGTAATCACCTGCAAATACTACTGCACGTTTGGTATTTCCCATTTTAAATCCTTATCATTTATTCTAACTAACACTATTTTTATCCTACATAAATTAAAGCAAATAGATTTTTTTATCATCTTTACATAAAATCAAAATCACTTTATTCACTTACTTATCAAGTAAACATAATGTTTCCTTAATCCATTTCATCGTATCTGTTGATGATAGATCTTTATCTTCAAGTTCTTTTTTTCTTAATTTTAACAGGGATACAAAATTGTCTACGTATCGACCAACATCTATATTTCTAGCAGCAAGAAGAGCTATAAAATTTTCACGTTGCTGTAAATCACACCTGATCTTAAGTAAACTAAAATGTCTCGTCGAGCCTTCACCTACTCTATAAACATAACTATCTCTATTGATATAGACAGATTTAGGTGAGATTAGATAGATTTTAAACCAAAATTCCATGTCTTCACCTAAACTAGTTAGAGAATTAAAACGAATATTCCCCACAACATCTTTTCTTACTAACTTTCCACTTACAAAACGATATGAATGATCGAAAGAATCCAAATCTATTAATTCATTGATTAATTCTAGATGATGAAAGACTCGTTTATCGTAACCTCGTTGAAAAGAATGAACATACCAAGTATTATCTTTCATAGAAAATCTTTTATATGTTGAAATGGAGACTGACGCAGATACGGATACTAGAGCAGAATATAGAACTTCTAAATAATCTTCCTCAACCCAGTCATCTGAATCAACAAAAGTTAAATAATCACCTCTGGAGTATTCAATCCCCAAATTACGAGCAGAGGAAACTCCGCCATTTTCTTTCCTATAGTAATGAAAACGAGAGTCACTCTCTGTATACTCCTGACAAATTCTTCCTGAGTTATCTGTAGAACCATCATCAATCATAAGCACTTCAAAATTTGTATAAGTCTGTTTAATAAGACTTTCCAAGCAAACTCCAATATAACTTTCAGTATTATAAACTGGAATAATAACACTAATCAAAGATTCCATACATTTCACCTACAATCTTAAATTTATAGAATAAATCTTTATTTATCTAGCAATATAGTTGTCGGGCAGTCTCTATGTAAATTTTGAAAAATTTCCATCAAATTCCTGTTCATAATAGACTCATTTTATTTAAAATATCTATTCTTTTGGAGAGATACCCTCATTAATTTTCTTTATTTTTCTAAAAATGTTCAATCAAAATTGAGAACTCATTAATCATACTTATAAGTTATTCTAATATCCTTGCAACAATCTGATTATTATACGTTTCATCCTCAATGAATTCAATATCTTGATCGAAATTATGTTCAGCAGTATGTTTATGAGAAAATTTAACCTTGGTTTTAGCTCCCATCTTCATCCACTCATACTCTGAATCAATATGGCCAATATCTAGGACCCTATATCCCTTCTTAAAAAGATTATAGGATAAAATTTTAGCTGTAGGGCCAAGCATACATAAAATAAGACGATTTTCAGCATACTGTAATACCGCTTCTTGAATCTCTTCTATGCGCGAAAAAGCATTATGAGATGGACAAATAATCCGCTTCACAGATTTGGCCTTATCGAATAAATCATTTCCAACCCCTGAGCGAGATGTAATTCCTTCTACAATAAGAATGTCTCGATTCTCCCAAATACTCTTTAACTTTTCAAATTGACCTTTTGCTTTGCTTTTATCTTCATAATCAATGTATGGTCGAGATACAAATGTTGTCCCATACCAATCTGCTCTAGCTAATTCTACATAATCTTTTAAATGATGCTCTAAATGTCCCTTCCAGAAGGCTTCCGATGCTGATGTAAAATTAGAGCGTTCAGAAAAAACATTTGGTAAACCGATAACTAATTTCTTATCACTTTGAAAAGAAATAATCTCTTTCAACTGACTTGCAAGATTCTCATCATATACTTGATAAGGGATAGATTTCCCCTAACATTAAATCCATCTCTCCATCTCCAAAGCGAATAATAGAAGATTTGTTTTCTATTACATAATCTAGAGTTTGATCGATATCCCTAACAATAATCGCTGGTCTTCTTGCTTTGAATGTTCCAGAAATAAGATTTTTAATATCTTCTACCATACGTTCAGGTGATTTTGAAGAATATATCTGTTGTTCAAAAGAGCCATGTTGGGTACTATCAAAAGAGAAGATGATTTTATTCATTTCATGAGCTGACTTCACAATATCATGTGTCGAATGACCACAGCTAATGTCCAAATACAAGCCCATTCTTACTTTTAATTGTTCTAATTTTTCTGACGTTATAGCTGGATGTAAACGAATATTTTGATAGTTATTTTGTAGTTCATATAACTTAGGCCCCATATCTGTCCAAGCTGCGATATCAAAGATAACATGTGGAAGGTATTGAGCTAAATAGTCTAATTGTTCAATGTCCTGTGTATCAGTAAATATTAAGCAATGAAATGTCTCCTGATTATAATCTTTTAAAAACCGAAAATGACTAGCATAGTCTTTGATAGCTTCTATCATTAAATTGATATTTTCTTCATCAAATACTATTTGATCATACATTCCATGCTGTGTATTAGAAACTTAAGATAGGAATCCCAAAGTTACGAACATCTCTCAAGATACTTCCAACTTCCGCCCCTTGATGTATATCCAGATAAATATCCACTTTTCTTTTCATTTTTTCCAATACAGGAGGAACAATCTGTGGATGCAATCTCACATTATCATATACAGCTAACCTTTTTAGCTTATCTCCCATATCCGTCCAAGCAGCGATATGAAATACCACTTCTGGAAGCGCTGTAACTAACTCCTCTATTCCTTCTAAATCTTGGGAATTTGTTAAAGTTAAACAAGAAAATCCCTTATCTAAAGGCGATATTAGTTCAAACTCTCCTAAATGATGTTGTAAGATTTTAGTCCATTCCAAATCATGAAATTCCCACCATAAATCACGGTAACGATTGGCTATCAAGGTGGTCCATGGCTTTCTGTAAGTCGTAAAATGAATCACAACTGGTTTATCATTAAAAGCCAGATGTTCCTGCCAATTATTATATAATGCCACAACATCATGCCCTACTTGTAAATTATAAGCTCGATCTAGCTCTAACCAATCATCTTGTAAGACCTGATTAAATATCGTTTGATCGCCATTAAAATGCTCAAAGCGACCTTCTTCAACTTCCTTTGTTGTTATTATAGACTGTTCAATTAGTCGTTCTTTTAATTCCTCTTGACGCCATTTTTTATTGTTGATTAGTAGTACGCCAGTATTGAAACCTTGACCATTTGCATATCTAATCGCCGCGACATAATGTTCTCTTACATCCTGCTCAAATAGACTGTCTAATTTATCATTAATAAGTAAGTCACAATCCAAATACAACACAGTATCTTCTTGTATATAGTCTGGAATAAAGTACCTAGCATAGGCAATACTGCTAATATGAGCTTGCCTGGTCCAATCCTGAAAAACAGCCTGCTCTGGTAACTTCACATCAATAATATCGCTACCTAACATGCGAGCTATTTTTCGTGGTTTTCGAAACCAATCTGGCATAATATCTTGATTTAAAATATAAATCTTTACATCTCGATTGTGGTATAGAATAGATTTTATGGTTGTTTCTAACTGCCTAGTGTAATTACAATCACCTGCTAATACAATTGTTTTATTCATTTCATTTCCTTAGTTAATTCCCAAGTGATAGATTGCATCTACCAGTAGCTTTTTTTAGTGAAATAGCCCTCTTTTAACAAATAACTAAAGGTTTTTATCCGATTCGTCATTTCTTGATATTCTTGTAGATTCATTTTATCAACTATTTCATGAACCTCTTCCAGACTATCCGCCATAAAGCCCAAGCCTTGATCTACTATAAATTTAGCAGTTGACAAGCTACTTGGTACAATGACTGGAATGCCCGCTGTCAAATAGGTACTAACCTTATGAGATATATTCAAGGTATAGTATTGGTTGCTTTCTCCATCATTCTGATGAGTTCCCCAGACAAGACCAAATCCACCTTTTGATAATTCTAGCAATAGTTCCTCATCTTTTTTCCATCCTACAATGCTAAGATTTCTGGCATTGGAACTTGCTTCTCCTTTATTTGAAAATACTCTTAAAGGCGTATCTTGAGACCAATTTTGTAAGTCTGGAAAACGCTCTAAACTTCCTGCAAAAAAAATCTCTTTCTTAAAGGATGGGGTATAAAGTGACAAATCATGAGGATGATCCCACATACCTTGAATGAGAATCTTCTTAGTCGTCAAGCCTTCTTCAATCAGTCGTTCTTTCATCTGTTCAGATGGAACAATCAAAACATCCGATAGATTATACATGTACATATACTCTTTCATGAGATAGTAGTTACTATCAAACATAAGGGGAACAACATCATGAATAAAACAAATAATCTTTACTTGCATATCCTTTAATTTGTCAAAAAAGATACGATCGAATTCAAAGCCATTCCAAGTAGGAGACTGAAATACTAGGATATCTCCAATTGAAATACCGGCCATAATGCCATCCAGACGTTTATTCATTTCAGAAGGACTATCTGACGCAATATTGTAAAAATAGATACCAACCTCTCTAAATCCCAACTGACTGGCTATTTTTTGAACAGCATTTTGCGCTAAGATAACCGTACTATCACCAGCCATGCCGTATAAATTCGTTAAATGTAATTTCATATTTCTTATCTTTTAAAAATTCACTTTAGGAATAGAAAACTCTTTTTCTTTAATCTGATTTTTAGAATTTCTATTATAGCAAGTTTAAATAATGATTATGATTTTGTTTCATATCAACAGCTATCATTTTTATTTAAAACAATGATATTATTTCCTATAAATTTCTATGTATTTCTTGATACATCTGTATAGCATTTGAATTTTCTAAACCTACCTTTTCCTGCTCATTTATTCTAAATTGAATGAACGATTTCAAATTTGAGATATATGGAGACGGGTCAATTCCTCTCACTATGAGATAGAGTAATCGTCCTACTCGAATTTCAATATCATCCATCAACTGTCTTTCAGTTATAACTTTCCCCAACATAGATTCAGAGTGCACTCTATAATTATAGAGGGCCTTATGAATATATAAGCAACTTGTCATACTCAAATACAATTTAAAACTACACTCGAAATCTTCTCCAAATTTCCGTTGCTCATTAAATAATATCTTATCAAATAAGGAACGTTTAAATAGTTTTCCCCAAGAAACTGTGTAAGAACCATCATAATTTTCAAGGTTTGGTAGCTGAGTTAGCAATTCCTGACTAGTCCATATTTTTTCATAATAATCCTGATCCCAAATGTGAAGATAAAAACAATCTTCATCCATATCAAATTTTTTATAAGATGAAATGACAAAATCTGTATTATATTCCTTTATTTTTGAATGCAATACTTCTAAATAGTCCGATTCCACCCAATCATCCGAATCAATAAAGGTTGTATATTTACCTTTTGAATACTTAATCCCCAAATTACGTGCTGATGCGAGACCTCCGTTTTCCTTCTCAAAATAACGGAAACGAGCATCTTTTTCAACATATTCTCTACAGATTTCTGTTGAATTATCTGGAGATCCATCATTTATTAGTAGACATTCAAAGTTTTTATATGTTTGTTCACTAATACTTTCCAAACACTGTCGCAAATATTTTTCAACATTGTAAATTGGTACTATAATACTAATTAATTCTTTTTCCATTCTTCCTTTACTCTACCATTGTATATTTGCATCAAGCTTATTTCCTACCTCATTGCTCATATAATCTATCGTTCTAACAAATAGACGATTCCTTCGCTTATGTCATTTTCGAATAACTGATACAATAGTATATAAGATTTCATTTACTTCATTAAAACTTCAATTATTTATCTATTTTCCTAAAAAATGTTCAAACTTTCCTAGTATAACTATTAATCATTATTCTCAAATTCTTTACTCCACTATATTCTAAATTAAAGTTAATATCTATTCTGTGATTCAGTAACTTCAAAGCATCTTTAATTTCCTAAATTTTAGTATCAATCAACATTTAATACTTCTTTAATCGCATCTACCATTTTTTCCGGTCTCTTAGATTCACAGATAAAACTTACTTTTTCTACATTATGACAAGTATTATCAAATGAAAGAATAGGTTTTCCAATTTGATATACCTCTTCAATAATATTAGCAATTTCATTTTCATGATTAATATCCAAATAAAAATCAATCTTTTCTAAGACCTTTTTGAAATTCATCGGATTAAATGAAGGCAGTATTCGTACATTTAAATATCGTTGTAAATCAACAATTTCAGATGCGAATCCTGTATGAGCAAGAATTGAAAAGTGAACCTGCGGTAATTCTCTAATCAAATATTCCAGATGCTCTATATGACAAGTATTTGTAAAAATAGCTGTATGATAGAGTGGTGCTTCTATGAGTGAGTTTAAGCCCTTCTTAAAATCAGCCTTTCTCATCACAATATCAGACCATTCTAAAGAATAATAGAACCACCAGTCTTCTCTAAAGCGATTTAAGTTCACTTGATACCACGGTTTTTCTCCTGTGAAATGAATAATTTTAGCAGTCTTTTCTAATTCTAATGAATCAGTATACCAATTTTCAATTTGATAATTTCTTGCAACTGTATCCATTCCAACCATAAAATTATAAGAAGAATCTAAGGCATACCAACGATTTTCAAATAATTTATTTAAAATCCCTTGATCTCCGAAGGTACTAGTATGAAATTCGTTTGTTAACGCAATAAGTTTGTCTGTTACTCCTTCTGTTCTCCATAATTCAACATTGATTAACATTACTCCAGCATTAAACGTGCTTGGAACCAACTCATCTTGAACAGCTTTTATAGGAATATCCGTCATGTCAGTCAAAAATAATTCTTCAATGTCTCCTCTTACTATAATATCTGAATCTAAATAGAGAGCCTTTTCCTCTTTTACAAATTGAGGGATAAAATAACGGAAAAATGTCGCATAGCTTAAATGGGGTAATGGAAGATGATAAGTTCTCAAACTATTACCACTTATTTTCACATTAACGATTTCAGATAATAAAGGTTCCAGTCGTTTAGACATTAATTGAAACCATTCTGAGGAAATATCATCATTAAAGACATAAAATTTTAAATTTCGATTATGGGCACAAATAGACTTTATTGTCGTTTCTAGCTTATCTTGATAACCATTATCTGCACCTAAAACGATAACTTTCTTCTCCACTTAATTCTCCTCTTAATCTATTTGCTTTCGTATTTCCTGAACCATTTTTTCTGGTTCGGTAGGAGAAAATATCTTTGCTCCTTCTTTACAATGATTTGTATTTGAAAAAGAAAATACTGGTTTCCCCATGTTCATTACTACATTTGTAATATCATCAATCTCATCATGATGGTTTATATCTAAATAAAAATCCAATTTTTTCATTACTTTATCATAAGAAAAACGGTTATACTGATGATAAACTGTTACATTTGAGTATCTCATTAAATCAATAATATTAGAGGCAACCCAAGTATGAGCAAATATAGAAAAATGAACATCTGGTAGACTTTCAATTAAATACTCTACTTGCTCCAGTTCACAACTATTGGTGAAAATAGCTGTATAAGCCTTTGGTACAACTGTTAAATCTTGATAAGTCTGAAACACCCTTTCTTTACGTAACAAAATATCAGACCAATCAAGACCCTGATAAAACCACCAAATATCTCTATAGCGATTTTGACTCATATGCAACCAAGGTTTCTCTCCTGTATAGTGGATGATATAAGGCAAAATATCATCTGGAAGGGCTGAATTATACCAAGCTGATAGTGCTTCTGGAGTTGTCTCAACAGCGATATGAATCAAACTATCTAAACCAACCATAAAATTGTATTTACGATCCAATTTTTTCCAGTTTTCTCCAAATACCATATTGAGAATACCTTGGTCTCCAAAAACATCTTGATGGTGTTGATTTGTTAATGCAATTAATTTCACAGAAAGATTTTCTCTTCTCCATTTCTTGACATTAACCAACATCATTCCTGCATTAAAGCGGTCTTCATAACCTTTAACAAAAACATCACGAACTCCAGCAATCCAATATTCTCCTAATTCTTCCTGGAATAGTTCATTCAATGAATGAGTCACTACTATGTCCGAATCTAGATATAAAGCTTTTTCTTCAACTACAAAATCTGCTATAAAATATCTAAAGAAGGTAGCGTATGACAAATACGCAATCGGAAGATGATAACCTTTTAATTGATGATTCGAGATCTTAATATTGACAATTTCTGAATCAATTACTTTTAACCGTCTATTCATAACTTGAAACCATTCGCTCGGAAGATCATCATTAAAAATATAAAATTTTAAATTTTTATTATGCGTACATACTGACTTAATTGTAGTCTCTAGCTTATTTAAGTAACCATTATCTGCTCCAAGAACGATCGCTTTTTTCACTTTATTTATCCTCGTAAATTTTCCCTGTTAATAGATAATCTAACTCTTCTAATCTTTTCGTTTCAATACTATTTCTCAATCCCTGCACCTCAGCTGTTCTATGCCAATAGTCTAGGTAGAAACGATGTTGTTGAATGTAGTGACTGATGTCATATCCTTTTAAAGCTACCATCGCAATCCGTTCCAATCTCAAATCATGATCGTCCCTCATCATTTTTTCTGAAAAACCACTATTTGAAATGCTAGTCTTTCGAATGCGATAGATATAAAGATTTTTATGTATGTAAGCTATTTTTCCAGCTTGCATAAATAACTTATAATTTGTCCCTATATCTTCGTTAATCCTTCCTACTGGAAACGTTATTTGATCAAATAATTCACGTTTTGACAATATCCCCCATGAAGTTTGAAACGTTAGGTCTCCCCCTTCAAATTTAGGTAGCTGTTCGACAACTTCTCTCCCACTATAGACTTTCTCATACTCATCTCCATAGGCATAAAAAAGATAGGTTGTTCTTTCCTCATCATAAGCACCATAACAAGCTATCGAAACATCTGTATTATGCTTTATCATCAGTTCATATAGATTTTCTAAGTAAGAAGAATCTATCCAATCATCTGAATCTACAAAAGTAAGATAAGAACCTTTTGATTGCTTTATTCCATAATTACGTGCATCTGATAGTCCACCATTTTCTTTGACAAAATATTTAAATCGAGAATCTTTCTCAGCATATTCCCTACAGATATCAGCTGAATTGTCTGGTGAACCATCATTTATTAATAAACACTCAAAATTTTGATAAGTCTGACTCATAATACTATCTAAACACATACGTAGATAGTTTTCCACATTATAAACAGGAACTATAATACTAATTAATTCTTGAACCATTTATTTCTCCTTTAATTCAACAACTTTAAAATCCTGACCAAGTATATTGTCTACTAGTAATTCTATAAATTATGAAAAATTTCTTTATATAACTGTATAGCATTTGTATTATCAATACCAAATTCAACTTCATTGTCAATATGATATTTCAAAAATTCTTTTGTTTTAGCTAAATAAAGATCAGTATCAACAGTTTTTCCAATCAGAAACGGTAGACGACCCAACCTTATTTCTACATCATCCATCAAATACTTATCACTAATTTTTCTCGCCCTAGTAGATAAATGATGCTGTCGAAAATTATAAAGGGCCTTATTGAGATAAATACAACTCTTGATTGGTAAAAAAATCTTAAAATTAAACTCTAAGTCTTCTCCCATTATTCGTTGTTCATTAAAGGTAGCAGTTTCTAAAAAGTTACGTTTAAATAGTTTCCCCCACGATACATTAAATGTACTGTCATAATTCTCTAATTTTGGTAGTGAATTTAACAACTCGTTTCCACTATAATATTTTTCGTAATAATCTTGTTCCCAAACATGCAGATAAAAACAACCATCGTTCATACTGTATTGTTTATATGTCAGAACTGCTAAATCTGCATTATATTCATTTATTTTTATATATAATAATTCTAAATAATCAGAATCTACCCAATCATCCGAATCAATAAAGGTTATATATTGTCCTTTCGAGCGTTCTATACCTAGATTACGTGCTGAAGAAACCCCTCCATTTTCTTTTTCAAAATAACGGAAACGAGCATCTTTAGCTACATATTCTCTACAGATATCTGCTGAATTATCTGGAGATCCATCATTTATTAGCAAACATTCGAAATGTTCATACGTCTGATCTAGAATACTGTCCAAACACATTCGCAAATATTTTTCAACATTGTAGATTGGAACTACAATACTAATTAGTTCATTTCCCATATACTAAGTTACCTAATTTATTATATTTCACGTTTAATCTCTTCTTTTTACAAAAAGATTCCCATCATTATAAACCATACTGTTTGATGGAATATCATTGCGTATGAGACAACCTGCTCCGATAATGGTATTATCCCCAATCGACACTCCTTTTAGAATCGTGACATTACTTCCTATCCAACAATCTCTTCCAACTCTAATTGGTGCTGTAGTCCACTGCCATTTTTCTATTTTTTCAGCAGTATAAACATGGTCGTGGTCGTAAAAACGAACTCCTTCCCCCATCATAGTTCCGTTTCCGACTTCAATTCTTTCCATACAGTTGAAACTACAGGAGTTATTGATAAAGACACCATCATGCAGTATTAACTTACCAGAAGAGACATGGAAATTTTCAAAATTTCTACAAATGACATTGCTTCCGACAATTAAATCCGCTTTATTATTAATTTGAAATACATTCCAAGTCCCATCTTGAATGATTTTCTCTTGAAGATTGATACCTACTCTGACTTCATTCAGATACTCTCTCACTCTAGAAACCAGTTTATCTGGATTACTTGACAAAAAGACTTCTTGACCTTGATTGCCATGGACTGTATTGTCAAAAGCAAAGACAGGTTTCCCAGTCTGAGCAAACTTGGAAACAATAGAACCAACCTCTTGAAAATGATTAATGTCTAGTAGGAAATCACACATATTCACTAGAAAATCAATTTGCTGTTCAGTTGTAACTGTCCTGAGACGAACATTATATTTAGTTTCTAATTTACGAATTTTATCTGAAAACTGTACAGGAGCCGCAATATGAAAACAAATATCTGGCAAGTTGTCTAGGAGATAATCTAACTGCTCAATCTGATCACTAACGGTCAAAACCAGAGCATCTCCTAATATAGTTTTTTTCTGCATTAACTTATTTCTCTTAATTTCTCAATCATTTCCTGAACTTGTTCTACTTTGTAGGTTAGCTGCCCAACTTCACGATATTTTGTATTTTCAAAAGCCAAAATCAACTTTCCTCTTTCTGAAAATTGATCTAACATTTCCTCTGTTTTTTCACCATGATTAATATCTAAAAGAATTTGACAAGTATCGACCAGTTCGGAATCTACATCTAGCAAATAATGGATGCCATTAAAAATAGTCACATTTGGATAAATCAACAATTGTTTCAAACGATCACTGACCATAACTCTAGCAGCAATCTTAAACTGAATATCTGGTAATGATTGAATTAATGTATCAATTTGTTCGATATGGTCTGAGGCTGTATAGATGAGACAAGTGAACGGTTCCTTTATCGGATAAAGGTGAGATTTTGGTAATGGATGTAAATGATGATTTTGTCCCAACTCTGTCCATTCAAGCCCATGATAATACCACCAAACATCACGATAGGTTTGAGCCGCCCAAATCTTTCCACGGTTTCCGATGAGAAAGATAGTGAATAATAGCAGGATAATCCTGACCTACAGGCAACTGATAATCAGTGAACTGCTTATGAATGACAATATGATTATAATCAAAGTCCAATTCCAACCATTTATGTTCAAAAAGCATATTCAAGATACTCTGATCGGCCTGATCTACCTTATCATGCCATTCATTGGTTAGGTCAATAAGTTTTTGAGTCATATTCTCTTGTTTCCAAAGAGCATTATGAATCAAGAGAACACCTGCATTAAATATTTCTCGATCGAAATAGGCTCTGCCTCCAAAATCTCGAATAGCAGCCAAAGGATAGTCCTGTAAATCTATCGCAAACAAGTCATCTAGATTTTTCGTTACAACTAGATCACAATCCAAATAAAGAGCTTTGTCTTCTTTCACGAAATCAGCCACAAAATAACGCAAAAAAACAGTGTAACTAATATCTGTTTTATAACGTGAAATTTGTTCAGAAGTTACCCGACAATTGATAATTTCTGAATCAAACTTTTCCAATCGCTTATTTAATTGCGTAATCCATTCATTTGGAAAATCACTATTAATCAAATAAAAACGGATTGAGCGATTATGGTAACAAATAGACTTGATAGTAGTCATTACTTGGTCTACATAGGCATAATTTGCTGCTAGGACAACAGCCTTCTTTTCCTTTTGCGCCTGTATTGATAACTGATTTAAAAGAGTTCTTTTCATTTCAAACTCTTTATACGTTGCTGTATCAGATAAGCCACTAGCTCGACCGTTCGCAATGCTGACTTCCAACATCTGACGATAAACTGCTAAGTGTTTCTCAAGAGGATATCCCATATTAGCTAGTAAAGTAATACGTTCAGACATGGCATCAACCAAGGCATGCATCCATTTTTCTGTCCAAGTCCTGGATAAACTATTATTTCTAATGCGATAAGAATAGATACCTTTATGGATATAAACAATCTTTTCAGCCAATAAATAAATTTTTTGATTGAGGTAACCGTCTTCTCCTAATTTACCTACGTCAAAGCGTAACTGCCCGAACAATCTTGCCTTATAGAGTTTACCCCAAGCAGATATCAAAGCAAAACTTTTCATTTCTTGAGATTCATACAAGTTCTCAAAGATAGAAACATTGTCATATACTTTCTCATAATAGGAGTCTCTTAATATATGAAAGTAGAACATTCCTTCGCTTTCGTTGAAAGAATAGTAATTACCAACTGCAATATCAGCCTGATACTCTACTATTTTTTTGTATAGAGTTTCTACATAATCTCGCTCAATCCAATCATCCGAGTCCACAAAGGTCACATAATCTCCGGACATATTTTCCAGACCGGTGTTTCGTGCAGCAGACAGGCCAGCATTTTCTTGTTCTATATAGATAATTCGGTGATCTATTTCTACAAATTCTTTACAAATTTCACCTGAAGCATCAGTAGAACCATCATTTACGACAACAATCTCAATATTTTTATATGTTTGAGCAATAATACTATCTAGGCATTTTCTTAGATAGCTTTCCACATTGTAAACCGGTACAATGACCGTTATTTTATCATCCACTAGCGATTTTCTCCTTATATTTATTATACAATTTTTTGGTCAAAATTTCAGCTATATAATAGTAAAAACCCCTTGAAAATTCTACTTTTTCAAGGGGTTTCTATGATTTACGTGCACGAGTTAGTTTAGCCTAAATTTATAGGTTATCTTACTCTTCTTCATCACGTTTACGGCGTTTCGCAACCAATCCAATACCTGTAACTGCTGCTAAAGCTCCTAAAAGCACGGATGATTTGGAAGCTTCTGTACCTGTATTTGGCAATTGCTGTCTAGTCTTACCTGCTGACTCAGAAGCTGATGTACTTGCTGATTCTGAGGCACTTGTTGAGGCTGATTCAGAAGCCGATGTGCTTGCTGATTCTGACGCACTTGTTGATGCTGATTCAGAAGCTGATGTGCTTGCTGATTCTGACGCACTTGTTGAGGCTGATTCAGAAGCCGATGTACTTGCTGATTCTGAGGCACTTGTTGAGGCTGATTCAGAAGCCGATGTACTTGCTGACTCTGAGGCGCTTGTGCTTGCTGATTCAGAAGCCGATGTACTTGCTGACTCAGAGGCACTTGTTGACGCTGACTCTGATGCGCTTGTGCTTGCTGACTCAGAGGCACTTGTTGATGCCGATTCAGAAGCGCTTGTGCTTGCTGATTGACTTGCACTTGTTGACGCTGATTCTGATGCGCTTGTTGACGCTGATTCAGAAGCTGATGTGCTTGCTGACTCTGACGCACTTGTTGACGCTGATTCAGAGGCTGATGTGCTTGCTGATTCTGATGCACTTGTTGACGCTGATTCTGAAGCCGATGTGCTTGCTGATTCTGATGCACTTGTTGATGCTGATTCAGAAGCGCTTGTTGACGCTGATTCAGAGGCTGATGTGCTTGCTGATTCTGATGCACTTGTTGACGCTGATTCTGAAGCTGATGTACTTGCTGACTCAGAGGCGCTTGTTGATGCTGACTCTGATGCACTTGTGCTTGCTGATTCTGAAGCACTTGTTGATGCTGACTCAGAAGCCGATGTGCTTGCTGATTCTGAAGCACTTGTTGACGCTGACTCAGAAGCCGATGTGCTTGCTGACTCAGAGGCGCTTGTTGACGCTGATTCAGAAGCCGATGTGCTTGCTGACTCAGAGGCGCTTGTTGACGCTGATTCAGATGCTGATGTACTTGCTGATTCTGATGCACTTGTTGAGGCTGATTCAGAAGCTGATGTACTTGCTGATTCTGAGGCGCTTGTTGACGCTGACTCAGAAGCTGATGTGCTTGCTGATTCTGACGCACTTGTTGAGGCTGACTCAGAAGCTGATGTGCTTGCTGATTCTGACGCACTTGTTGAGGCTGATTCAGAAGCCGATGTACTTGCTGATTCTGATGCACTTGTTGAGGCTGATTCAGAAGCCGATGTACTTGCTGATTGACTTGCACTTGTTGAGGCTGATTCTGACGCACTTGTTGACGCTGATTCAGAAGCTGATGTACTTGCTGATTCTGAAGCCGATGTGCTTGCTGATTGACTTGCACTTGTTGAGGCTGATTCTGACGCACTTGTTGACGCTGATTCAGAAGCTGATGTACTTGCTGACTCTGACGCACTTGTTGAGGCTGACTCAGAAGCGCTTGTTGAGGCTGATTCAGAAGCTGATGTACTTGCTGATTCTGAAGCCGATGTGCTTGCTGACTCTGATGCACTTGTTGACGCTGATTGGCTCGCACTTGTTGAGGCTGACTCAGATGCCGATGTACTTGCTGATTCTGAGGCACTTGTTGATGCTGACTCAGAAGCTGATGTACTTGCTGATTCTGAGGCACTTGTTGAGGCTGATTCAGAAGCCGATGTGCTTGCTGATTCTGAGGCGCTTGTTGACGCTGATTCAGAAGCCGATGTGCTTGCTGACTCTGAGGCGCTTGTTGACGCTGACTCAGATGCTGATGTACTTGCTGACTCTGACGCACTTGTTGATGCTGACTCAGATGCTGATGTACTTGCTGACTCTGACGCACTTGTTGATGCTGACTCAGAAGCTGATGTGCTTGCTGATTCTGATGCACTTGTTGAGGCTGATTCAGAAGCCGATGTACTTGCTGACTCAGAGGCACTTGTTGAGGCTGATTCAGAAGCTGATGTACTTGCTGATTCTGATGCACTTGTTGAGGCTGATTCAGAAGCCGATGTACTTGCTGACTCAGAGGCACTTGTTGACGCTGACTCTGATGCGCTTGTGCTTGCTGACTCAGAGGCACTTGTTGATGCCGATTCAGAAGCGCTTGTGCTTGCTGATTCTGAAGCACTTGTTGACGCTGACTCTGATGCACTTGTTGATGCTGATTCAGAAGCCGATGTGCTTGCTGATTCTGACGCGCTTGTTGATGCTGACTCAGAAGCTGATGTGCTTGCTGACTCAGAAGCGCTTGTTGACGCTGATTCAGAAGCTGATGTACTTGCTGACTCAGAGGCGCTTGTTGATGCTGACTCTGATGCACTTGTGCTTGCTGATTCTGAAGCACTTGTTGACGCTGACTCAGAAGCTGATGTACTTGCTGACTCTGACGCACTTGTTGACGCTGACTCAGATGCTGATGTACTTGCTGACTCTGACGCACTTGTTGATGCTGACTCAGATGCTGATGTACTTGCTGACTCTGACGCACTTGTTGATGCTGACTCAGAAGCTGATGTGCTTGCTGATTCTGATGCACTTGTTGAGGCTGATTCAGAAGCCGATGTACTTGCTGACTCAGAGGCACTTGTTGAGGCTGATTCAGAAGCTGATGTACTTGCTGATTCTGATGCACTTGTTGAGGCTGATTCAGAAGCCGATGTACTTGCTGACTCAGAGGCACTTGTTGACGCTGACTCAGAAGCTGATGTGCTTGCTGATTCTGACGCACTTGTTGAGGCTGATTCAGAAGCCGATGTACTTGCTGATTCTGATGCACTTGTTGAGGCTGATTCAGAAGCCGATGTACTTGCTGACTCTGAGGCGCTTGTGCTTGCTGATTCAGAAGCCGATGTACTTGCTGACTCTGACGCACTTGTTGACGCTGATTCAGAGGCTGATGTGCTTGCTGATTCTGATGCACTTGTTGACGCTGATTCTGAAGCCGATGTGCTTGCTGATTCTGAAGCACTTGTTGACGCTGATTCTGAAGCTGATGTACTTGCTGACTCAGAGGCGCTTGTTGATGCTGACTCTGATGCACTTGTGCTTGCTGATTCTGAAGCACTTGTTGATGCTGACTCAGAAGCCGATGTGCTTGCTGATTCTGATGCACTTGTTGAGGCTGATTCAGAAGCTGATGTACTTGCTGACTCAGAGGCACTTGTTGACGCTGACTCAGAAGCTGATGTGCTTGCTGACTCTGACGCACTTGTTGAGGCTGATTCAGAAGCTGATGTACTTGCTGATTCTGACGCACTTGTTGAGGCTGATTCAGAGGCGCTTGTTGAGGCTGATTCTGATGCACTTGTTGAGGCTGATTCAGAAGCCGATGTACTTGCTGATTCTGAAGCACTTGTTGACGCTGATTCTGAAGCCGATGTGCTTGCTGATTCTGACGCACTTGTTGAGGCTGATTCAGAAGCCGATGTACTTGCTGATTCTGATGCACTTGTTGAGGCTGATTCAGAAGCCGATGTACTTGCTGACTCTGAGGCGCTTGTGCTTGCTGATTCAGAAGCCGATGTACTTGCTGACTCTGACGCACTTGTTGACGCTGATTCAGAGGCTGATGTGCTTGCTGATTCTGATGCACTTGTTGACGCTGATTCTGAAGCCGATGTGCTTGCTGATTCTGAAGCACTTGTTGACGCTGATTCTGAAGCTGATGTACTTGCTGACTCAGAGGCGCTTGTTGATGCTGACTCTGATGCACTTGTGCTTGCTGATTCTGAAGCACTTGTTGATGCTGACTCAGAAGCCGATGTGCTTGCTGATTCTGATGCACTTGTTGAGGCTGATTCAGAAGCTGATGTACTTGCTGACTCAGAGGCACTTGTTGACGCTGACTCAGAAGCTGATGTGCTTGCTGACTCTGACGCACTTGTTGAGGCTGATTCAGAAGCTGATGTACTTGCTGATTCTGACGCACTTGTTGAGGCTGATTCAGAGGCGCTTGTTGAGGCTGATTCTGATGCACTTGTTGAGGCTGATTCAGAAGCCGATGTACTTGCTGATTCTGAAGCACTTGTTGACGCTGATTCTGAAGCCGATGTGCTTGCTGATTCAGAAGCTGATGTACTTGCTGACTCTGATGCGCTTGTTGACGCTGATTGGCTCGCACTTGTTGATGCTGACTCAGAGGCCGATGTACTTGCTGATTCTGATGCACTTGTTGAGGCTGACTCAGAAGCTGATGTGCTTGCTGACTCTGACGCACTTGTTGAGGCTGACTCTGATGCCGATGTGCTTGCTGACTCTGATGCGCTTGTTGACGCTGATTGGCTCGCACTTGTTGAGGCTGACTCAGATGCCGATGTACTTGCTGATTCTGACGCACTTGTTGATGCTGACTCAGAAGCTGATGTACTTGCTGATTCTGAGGCACTTGTTGAGGCTGATTCAGAGGCGCTTGTGCTTGCTGATTCTGAAGCCGATGTGCTTGCTGATTGACTTGCACTTGTTGAGGCTGATTCTGACGCACTTGTTGACGCTGATTCAGAAGCTGATGTACTTGCTGACTCTGACGCACTTGTTGAGGCTGACTCAGAAGCGCTTGTTGACGCTGATTCAGAAGCCGATGTGCTTGCTGATTCTGAGGCGCTTGTTGATGCTGACTCAGAAGCTGATGTGCTTGCTGACTCAGAAGCGCTTGTTGACGCTGATTCAGAAGCTGATGTACTTGCTGACTCAGAGGCGCTTGTTGATGCTGACTCTGATGCACTTGTGCTTGCTGATTCTGAAGCACTTGTTGATGCTGACTCAGAAGCCGATGTGCTTGCTGACTCTGATGCACTTGTTGACGCTGATTGGCTCGCACTTGTTGAGGCTGACTCAGATGCCGATGTACTTGCTGATTCTGAGGCACTTGTTGATGCTGACTCTGATGCACTTGTGCTTGCTGATTCTGAAGCACTTGTTGATGCTGACTCAGAAGCCGATGTGCTTGCTGATTCTGATGCACTTGTTGACGCTGATTCAGATGCTGATGTACTTGCTGATTCTGAAGCACTTGTTGACGCTGATTCTGAAGCCGATGTGCTTGCTGATTCAGAAGCTGATGTACTTGCTGACTCTGATGCGCTTGTTGACGCTGATTGGCTCGCACTTGTTGATGCTGACTCAGAGGCCGATGTACTTGCTGATTCTGATGCACTTGTTGAGGCTGACTCAGAAGCTGATGTGCTTGCTGATTCTGATGCACTTGTTGAGGCTGATTCAGAAGCTGATGTACTTGCTGACTCAGAGGCACTTGTTGACGCTGACTCAGAAGCTGATGTGCTTGCTGACTCTGACGCACTTGTTGAGGCTGATTCAGAAGCTGATGTACTTGCTGATTCTGACGCACTTGTTGAGGCTGATTCAGAGGCGCTTGTTGAGGCTGATTCTGATGCACTTGTTGAGGCTGATTCAGAAGCCGATGTACTTGCTGATTCTGACGCACTTGTTGAGGCTGATTCAGAGGCGCTTGTTGAGGCTGATTCTGACGCACTTGTTGAGGCTGATTCAGAAGCCGATGTACTTGCTGATTCTGATGCACTTGTTGAGGCTGATTCAGAAGCTGATGTACTTGCTGATTCTGAGGCGCTTGTTGACGCTGACTCAGAAGCTGATGTGCTTGCTGACGCTGATGCTGACTGAGCCGATGTGCTTGCTGACTCTGATGCGCTTGTTGAGGCTGACTCAGAAGCCGATGTGCTTGCTGACTCAGATGCGCTTGTTGACGCTGATTCTGAGCTGATGATGCTGACTCAGAGCCGATGTACTTGCTGATTCTGAGGCACTTGTTGACGCTGATTCTGAGGCACTTGTTGATGCTGATTCAGAGCCGATGTGCTTGCTGATTCTGAGCACTTGTTGACGCTGATTGGCTGCACTTGTTGAGGCTGATTCAGACGCTGATGTACTTGCTGATTCTGAGGCGCTTGTTGACGCTGACTCTGAGCTGTGCGCTGACTCAGAAGCGCTTGTTGACGCTGATTCAGAAGCCGATGTGCTTGCTGATTCTGAGGCGCTTGTTGATGCTGACTCAGAAGCTGATGTGCTTGCTGACTCAGAAGCGCTTGTTGACGCTGATTCAGAAGCTGATGTACTTGCTGACTCAGAGGCGCTTGTTGATGCTGACTCTGATGCACTTGTGCTTGCTGATTCTGAAGCACTTGTTGATGCTGACTCGAAGCCGATGTGCCTGACTCTGATGCACTTGTTGACGCTGATTGGCTAGCACTTGTTGAGGCTGACTCAGATGCCGATGTACTTGCTGATTCTGAGGCACTTGTTGATGCTGACTCTGATGCACTTGTGCTTGCTGATTCTGAAGCACTTGTTGATGCTGACTCAGAAGCCGATGTGCTTGCTGATTCTGATGCACTTGTTGACGCTGATTCAGATGCTGATGTACTTGCTGATTCTGAGCTGCGCTGATTTGAGCGCTGATTCAGAAGCTGATGTGCTTGCTGATTCTGATGCTGACTTGTTGATGCTGACTCAGAGGCCGATGTACTTGCTGATTCTGATGCACTTGTTGAGGCTGACTCAGAAGCTGATGTGCTTGCTGATTCTGAAGCACTTGTTGAGGCTGACTCAGAAGCTGATGTGCTTGCTGACTCTGACGCACTTGTTGAGGCTGATTCAGAAGCTGATGTACTTGCTGATTCTGACGCACTGGTTGAGGCTGATTCAGAGGCGCTTGTTGAGGCTGATTCTGATGCACTTGTTGAGGCTGATTCAGAAGCCGATGTACTTGCTGATTCTGACGCACTTGTTGAGGCTGATTCAGAGGCGCTTGTTGAGGCTGATTCTGACGCACTTGTTGAGGCTGATTCAGAAGCCGATGTACTTGCTGATTCTGATGCACTTGTTGAGGCTGATTCAGAAGCTGATGTACTTGCTGATTCTGAGGCGCTTGTTGACGCTGACTCAGAAGCTGATGTGCTTGCTGATTCTGACGCACTTGTTGAGGCTGATTCAGAAGCCGATGTACTTGCTGATTCTGATGCACTTGTTGAGGCTGATTCAGAAGCCGATGTACTTGCTGACTCAGAAGCGCTTGTTGACGCTGATTCAGAGGCCGATGTGCTTGCTGATTCAGAAGCTGATGTACTTGCTGATTCTGAGGCGCTTGTTGACGCTGATTGGCTTGCACTTGTTGAGGCTGATTCAGAAGCTGATGTACTTGCTGATTCTGAAGCCGATGTGCTTGCTGATTGACTTGCACTTGTTGAGGCTGATTCTGACGCACTTGTTGACGCTGACTCTGATGCGCTTGTGCTTGCTGACTCAGAGGCACTTGTTGATGCCGATTCAGAAGCGCTTGTGCTTGCTGATTGACTTGCACTTGTTGACGCTGATTCTGATGCGCTTGTTGACGCTGATTCAGAAGCTGATGTACTTGCTGACTCAGAAGCGCTTGTTGACGCTGATTCAGAAGCCGATGTGCTTGCTGATTCTGAGGCGCTTGTTGATGCTGACTCAGAAGCTGATGTGCTTGCTGACTCAGAAGCGCTTGTTGACGCTGATTCAGAAGCTGATGTACTTGCTGACTCAGAGGCGCTTGTTGATGCTGACTCTGATGCACTTGTGCTTGCTGATTCTGAAGCACTTGTTGATGCTGACTCAGAAGCCGATGTGCTTGCTGACTCTGATGCACTTGTTGACGCTGATTGGCTCGCACTTGTTGAGGCTGACTCAGATGCCGATGTACTTGCTGATTCTGAGGCACTTGTTGATGCTGACTCAGAAGCTGATGTACTTGCTGATTCTGAGGCACTTGTTGATGCTGATTCAGAAGCCGATGTGCTTGCTGATTCTGAGGCGCTTGTTGACGCTGACTCAGAGGCCGATGTGCTTGCTGATTCAGAAGCTGATGTACTTGCTGATTCTGAGGCGCTTGTTGATGCTGACTCAGAAGCTGATGTACTTGCTGATTCAGAAGCCGATGTGCTTGCTGATTCTGAGGCGCTTGTTGATGCTGACTCAGAAGCTGATGTGCTTGCTGACTCAGAAGCGCTTGTTGACGCTGATTCAGATGCCGATGTACTTGCTGATTCTGAGGCGCTTGTTGACGCTGACTCAGATGCTGATGTACTTGCTGACTCTGACGCACTTGTTGATGCTGACTCAGATGCTGATGTACTTGCTGACTCTGACGCACTTGTTGATGCTGACTCAGAAGCTGATGTGCTTGCTGATTCTGATGCACTTGTTGAGGCTGATTCAGAAGCCGATGTACTTGCTGACTCTGACGCACTTGTTGAGGCTGACTCAGAAGCGCTTGTTGACGCTGATTGACTCGCACTTGTTGACGCTGATTCAGATGCTGACGTACTTGCTGATTGACTCGCACTTGTTGATGCTGATTCAGATGCTGATGTGCTTGCTGATTCTGAAGCACTTGTTGACGCTGATTCAGATGCTGATGTACTTGCTGATTCTGACGCACTTGTTGATGCTGACTCTGATGCTGATGTACTTGCTGACTCTGATGCACTTGTTGACGCTGACTCAGAAGCTGATGTGCTTGCTGATTGACTCGCACTTGTTGACGCTGACTCAGATGCTGATGTACTTGCTGATTCTGAAGCACTTGTTGATGCTGACTCAGAAGCTGATGTGCTTGCTGATTGACTTGCACTTGTTGACGCTGACTCAGATGCTGATGTACTTGCTGACTCTGATGCACTTGTTGACGCTGATTCAGAAGCTGATGTGCTTGCTGACTCAGAAGCGCTTGTTGACGCTGATTCAGATGCTGATGTGCTTGCTGATTGGCTTGCACTTGTTGATGCTGATTCAGAAGCTGATGTGCTTGCTGATTGACTTGCACTTGTCGACGCTGATTCTGATGCCGATGTACTTGCTGATTGACTAGCGCTTGTTGATGCGGATTGGCTAGCTGATGTGCTTGCTGATTGACTGGCGCTTGTTGATGCTGACTGGCTAGCTGACGTGCTTGCTGATTGGCTTGCACTTGTCGACGCTGACTTAGATGCACTTGTTGAAGCACTTTGACTGGCGCTTGTTGAGGCAGACTTAGACGCACTTGTTGAAGCACTTTGACTTGCACTGGTCGATGCGGACTTAGATGCACTCGTTGAAGCACTTTGGCTGGCACTGGTTGACGCTGATACTGACGCGCTTGTGCTTGCTGACACTGATGCACGGTAATCTGAATCTGATATATCCGGTGTTACCGTATTTACCGTTCCATCTTTATAAGTGATAGTCACCGTTCCATTTTCTGCAATAGAATAACTTCTAATACGGTTTGCAGTCTCTGGATTTGCTGTTTTCACAGCAGCCAAGATCTTATCTTTCTCACGCTGGTTCAGAGCGTTTGGATGTTCAACTTGAAAGACTACTGACGGCTTCTTACCAGGGAATCTTTCATTCAATTTACCTTGAGCAACAACTACTGTCGGAGTACGTGCTTCGTTATTAGACAAGTCTACAGCTTTGGTCCCGAGATTCCATTTATTTGTGTCAGCATATTCCTGATTAGGATTATAAGTCGCTGTATATTCTAAAGTAGCAGGAGCATTCGTTGGTGTATTCTTGAATCCTGGCGCATCATCATTCGAAGAATATCCATCTTGGAATATTCTAGTTTTATCAGAAATACCATCATAAAGTTTCAAGTCTCTAAGTTTGCCACTATTATCTGAACCTTTCAAGACAACTTTAACTTCATCTCCTGCAAAAATCTCGTATCCATTCGTACCAGGACGGACATTATTTTTCGGAGAAAGCTTTTCCCATTTTTTAGTCTTATCATTCTTGACATAGATTTCAAATTCAGGATTTGGAGCTACATTTTCTTTAGTAATGGTCTTAGTAGTTGTGGCAGAAGTAAGGGTCTCTGTTCCTCCAGCAGGAGTCCTTACAACTTTCTCTTGTTTAACCGTTACATTTCCTGTAGGTAAGAGTCCATTATTGGCATCCGTAACGCGTTTCAAATCAGACGGTGTAAATGTCAGACTTGTTCCTGTTGCTTGTTTTTTAACTGTTTGGCCTGCAATCGTTAAAGTGACTGTTGCTCCAGGTGTCACGTTATTCACTACAATTGAACGATTTGGTAAACCACCTTTTTCATTCACAGAATCAGCTGCAATTTCAGGAGCTTGTGGATTTACTTTCACGGTAACAGGAACATTTTGTTTAACTCTTACCCCCGTTGAATCTGCAGGTAGTTCTACTTCTACTTCCTTAGTAAAGATTCCGACCTCAGTGAGTGACGGCGCACCATCAACCCACTTGTAATTAGTATTTGTCGTGTTAAAATCTGGGCTTCCAGATACTTTTGTAACTGCTTCTTTAGGATTTGCTGCTACTTGTCTATAACCAGGATCATCTGTCTTATTCTGAGTAAAGATATAAGAACGATTTGATTCAAACTTATAGACATCATGAACAACATCAACTGTATGACTTAATTTATTAGAGTCATTCTCCCCCATACGACCTACCGGATAGGTAAAGGTCACTTGGTAGGTATTTCTTCCTGTCTCATTTGTATTGATAGGCGAGCTAGAAACTACTTGACCATCTTTACTCCAAGCTTGGCTTGCACCACTTGGATATCCAGCCGTCCCCTCTTTATCAACATAATTATGCCAAACTGTTCCCTTATGAGGAGCTGTTCCTTGAATATCATTTACTGGACCTTTAGGCTTAATTGTCGCCAGAACTTCATAATCTACAGTAACATCTTCACTGCCACCATTAGGATATTCGATATGGGCAATAGCTTGTTTAGAACCTGTCTCTGATGTATTAATTCCTTGTTTCCAAGTAATTCTTGTTCCATTTGGGAATGCTTTACCGTTAGCACGCTGGATAAAGTTACTCGCATCTCCCAAGTCGCTCGCCTGTTCTCCAATATAGGTATAGACTTTCGGTACTTTAGCAATTGGATCGTATTTTTCCAAGGCAGCATTGATAGTACTTGTGGTACCATCACGATAGGTAACGGTTATCGTACCATTTGTTGAGACTTCAATTTTCGCTCTAGTACCTGGGAAGGTTAAAACGGTACCATTTGCATCTGAAGTCACATTTGGCTGGACTCCTGTCTTAGCGAGATCTTGATTAGATAGTAAATCACGTTTATTGGTTGCATTATTAATGAAGTTATTATAAACTTCTCCAATTTCTTGCGGCGTTAAATGCTCCAAATCCTTAACTTGAACAACATCTCCACTCTGAACATCATGACGCTCGTTGAATCCTTTGATGGTGTAGGTAACAGTTGCTTCAGATGATTTATTACCCCAATCAACTGCTCCAATAAGATAGGTATAGGTTTTTCCTACTGTAGCAGATGCATCACCGTTACCTACAGTTCCATGTATATGACTGCCAATATTTTCATATTCCCGAGGCTGATTGAGAAATGGATTTTTATTTCTTGGATCATTAGGATTATAGTTTGGATTCAGTCTATTTATCGCTTGTCCCATCAGAGGACCATCATAAGTAACGCCAGGAATAGGGTCTCCACCTCTTGATCCATATGAATGAATTCTAGTTCCATTTTTTAGTATAGAAACTTCGAGATCAATACTATCATCATTATAGACATCGAAATGAGTACCTTTTTTTATTTCAATATTTGGACCTGATTTACTTACAGAAGGTTTTGGCGTCGGTTTTGATTCATTATACCCTGTTGGAACACTTGCCGTTTGAACTCTAGAAGCATTCCCTTGAGTATTTTGTCCGATAGGTGCCGAGCTAACCTGAACCTGCATATCTGCAGTCGCAGTCGGAACATTGTTATCGTATTTAACTTTGACTACAATCGTACCGTTTAAGTTTCTATTTTGTTCATGTCTGTAATTATAAACAATTTCAGAACCCTGAGTAAAGGTTGGAGTCATATGATTGTCATTAAATGTTGCACTTTGGACATGACCACCTCGGCCGACATTTATTTTAACACCCACATTGCTCAAAGCACTATTAGCCTGAACATTCATGGTGTAAGTCGCGATACCAGTAGCTTTATCAAAAGTAGCGACTGGGCTACTTACTGTCATACGGCTATCATTTTGAGAAGGAGCCCAACTTGCACGAAGAGAAGCATCGCGCAACATAGCTTGACCATTACGAGCATCACGCGCACCTGAATTGGCTCTCAAAACAGCATTAGCAATGGAATTACGAGCTAGAGTCGCTTTTTGCACCACCTCTGTCCAGTCACTCGTTGGATCTGCCAAAGCTTTTTCAATAGCTGTCACTGCTGCATTTACCTTAGTAATTGCAGAATCAGTGTTTGGTAAACCAGCAGCCTTCGCTAAGTATTCACCCATTTCAGCTGAAAGCTTGGTTAACTTCTTACGATTTTCTTCATTTTTCTTTACAGAAGCTTCTACAGATGACAAGGTTGCAGCTGTCGCACCAACTAAACTTGTTGTATCTGAATTCGTTTTAACAGCATTTGACTCAATAGCAGTAGGCTTCAAAATTGATGAATCAATCTTGTCAACCTTTGATTCATTTTGAGTCGATACTTTCTTCTCATCTTGAATTTCAGATACAGTTTTCGCTGAGGAAGCTCCTACAGATGTTGACACGCTACTTGTTTGGCTAGCAGATTGACTCAAACTAGTTGACGCACTAGCAGAATCTGAAGCGCTAGTGCTAGCTGAAGATGATGTGCTAGCTGAGGCACTAACTGACGTACTAGCGGAAGCACTTGCTGAAGTGCTAGCCGAAGTACTAGCTGAGGTGCTAGTAGAAGCTGATTCTGAAATCGAAGCGCTTTCGCTTATAGAAGTAGACAAGCTAGCAGAATTTTCCGAGTTACTTAGAGATGTCGTACCCAAAACTACTGTATCATTTGTAACTAAAAGATCTGGATTTTCCAGCGTTTTTTCCACGGCTACTGTTTCATTTGCAAATACTTTTGTTTGAGTAGCAACACTACCACCTAAAACAGCTCCTGTGGCAGCAAGCCCCTTGATAATATCCAAACCTGTAATAGAAGAATTTACTTTATCCTCTACTACTTCAGTCATGACTTGCGTCGTATCTACACCACCACGCAAGACCTTGAACAAACCAAAAAGAGAGGTTGAAGCGCGCAACCAATGTTTTCCTGATTTGATTAACTTATACCGCGTCACTCGATCGGTTTCTCTATACTCACCTTTTTGACGTCTAAAAAACATGTTTTACCCTTTCCCTACATACCAAAAGTGGACAATCCACCCTATTTTAATCATACCTTTAAAGTATACTTTAAATGCAAACGCTTGTCAAGAAATTTGATATATTTTTATATAATATTACCATTCAAATATTTTGAAATATCGAACCATTTATAAATTCTCTAACAACATCTAATACCTTTGTATAAAAAGCCTCAAATAACTTTTTAAAATATATATAGCTAAATTTATTTTAGTAGTAAAAAGTATATAACGTTCGGATTTTTAACATATTATATAAACAAAATATAAAAACTTGACTATTCATGTTTCATTGATAAATTCATAATGTAATGCAAAAAATACTATCGAAGTACATCTTGTGACAATAGATTTTCATAAAAAATTGCTTCGAATCAACTCGATTCTCCCTGTAACTCCTATCAAAAATGCCCACAATTAGGTTATAATCATGGGCATTTTATTGATGTTTTTTCTAGTTAGCTAGGCCACTCATTACCAGTTACGACGGAAAAATCCACGAATCAATATCATTCTCGGACTTTTACTAGTGAAACGTTTAAGTGTGCCGCCATAGCGGTTACCTATTATTAAATTACGACACTGAGTTTTACGAATCGATTCTATTTGCCAAACGTAGTTAGTAAAGCAGTTAGCTAGGTTACTTCCTACCAGTTACGACGGAAAAATCCACGAATCAATATCATTCGTGGATTTTTCCTAGTTAAGCGTTTAGGTATACCGCCATAGCGATTACCTATTATTAGATTACGATACTGAGTTTTACGAATCAATAATATTCGTAAACTTTACTAGTGGAGCGCCTAGCCAAGTTCCATAGAAACTTGGCGTTAGTTACTTAGATTGTTACACAATCAAATACATTTACTGAACTACGACACGGAGTTTGGCAAATCGATTTCATTTGCCAAACGTAGTTAGTAAGGCAGTTAGCTAGTTCGCCAAATAGCGACTAGCGTCCAACAATTAGGAACTTTAGTTCCAATTGTTGGTACTGAGTTACATCTTCTCTTCCAACTCTACGTCTGGATACTTATCTGCAAACCAACGAAGGGCAAAGTCATTTTCAAAGAGGAAGACTGGTTGGTCAAAACGGTCTTTGGCCAAGATATTGCGACTTGATGACATCCGTTCATCCAAATCCTCAGGCTTGATCCAACGAACGGTCTTTTTACCCATTGGGCTCATGACTACTTCCGCATTGTACTCGCCTTCCATACGATGCTTGAAGACTTCAAACTGGAGTTGGCCGACAGCACCCAGCATATACTCGCCTGTTTGGTAATTCTTATAAAGCTGAATGGCTCCTTCTTGCACCAATTGCTCGATTCCCTTGTGGAAGGATTTTTGCTTCATGACATTCTTGGCAGATACTTTCATGAAAATTTCAGGTGTAAAAGTTGGTAGTGGTTCAAACTCAAACTTGTTTTTTCCAACAGTCAATGTATCCCCAACCTGATAAGTGCCTGTATCGTAAACCCCGATAATATCACCTGCCACGGCATTGGTCACATTCTCACGACTTTCCGCCATAAACTGAGTAACATTCGACAGTTTAGCACCCTTACCAGTACGAGGCAGGTTGACACTCATGCCACGTTCAAACTCACCTGATACGATCCGGACAAAGGCGATACGGTCACGGTGACGCGGGTCCATGTTGGCTTGGATCTTAAAGACAAATCCTGAGAAATCCTTGTCATAAGGATCCACAATTTCACCATCTGTTTTCTTGTGACCATGTGGTTCTGGAGCAAACTTGAGGAAGGTTTCAAGGAAGGTTTGAACACCAAAGTTTGTCAAAGCTGAACCAAAGAAGACTGGCGTCAATTCTCCAGCCAGAATAGCTTCCTCTGAAAACTCATTCCCAGCTTCATTTAAAAGCTCAATATCATCCTTGACTTGCTCGTAGAAAGGATTGCTACCAAAAAGCTTGTCCCCATCTTCTAAACTGGCAAAACGCTCATCCCCTTTATAAAGTTCCAAGCGTTGGTTATAGAGGTCATAAAGCCCTTCAAAAGCTTTCCCCATACCGATTGGCCAGTTCATCGGATAACTTGCAATACCCAAGACTTCTTCCAATTCTTGCAAGAGGTCCAGTGGCTCACGACCGTCACGGTCCAGCTTGTTCATAAAGGTAAAGACGGGAATGCCACGATGTTTGACAACCTCAAACAATTTCTTGGTTTGCGCCTCAATACCCTTGGCAGAGTCCACAACCATGACCGCAGCATCCACCGCCATCAAGGTACGATAGGTATCTTCTGAGAAGTCCTCATGCCCTGGTGTGTCGAGGATATTCACGCGCTTACCATCGTAGTCAAACTGCATAACAGATGAAGTCACCGAAATCCCACGTTGCTTCTCGATATCCATCCAGTCAGACTTGGCAAAAGTCCCTGTTTTCTTCCCTTTTACGGTACCAGCCTCACGAATCTCGCCCCCAAAGTAGAGTAACTGCTCGGTGATGGTTGTTTTCCCCGCGTCCGGGTGGGAGATGATGGCAAAAGTACGACGTTTCTTAATTTCTTCTTGAATATTCATAAGTTCTCTTTCTTCGATTCTCTATTTTTCTTGTTTCAATAGCTAAGAATGATTTTTACATTGGATTTTACCATTCCTTTCAACACTCCATTATATCGGATTTTGAGTAGTTTTTCAATTGCTCATCCGATGAAAAAAGTTAGCTAGAGCACTGATTTCACCTGGTTTCTCTTTTTCCACCGTTTTTTGAACAAGATATCAAAAAGAACCAGAGCCAGTGAAAGGATGACGGACACAAGTAGGTACTTTAGCCATAGGGGGGCATCAGGAATAAAAGGTGTCTTATTTAACAAGCCATAATTCCCACCAGTCACCTGATTAACCCCAACTAGAAAGAGATTGAGGATAAAGGTATAGACTACAATCATATACTTCTTGAGTAGGCTCTTGTCATAGTGATTCATCAAGTAGACCAAGGAATTCACTAGAAGGGCATAGTGCCCAATCAAAAATGAAAAACTGGTAATATGGGGGAAGTCATAGGGGTCAAAAACTGGGTAAACCAGTGCAAAGACAGCTCCACTTGCTCCTAAGAGGGCAAAGTACTGCTTGCTTTTCCATTTATCAGGCAAGAAAACCACAGCAAACATAGCTAAACGGCAATGATAAAATGGGAGACTATTAGAAAAGGGAATCCCAAAACCAACATACCAACTATAGAGTGCTAGCAACTGGAGGATCTGAATCCCCTTAAACAAGTATACAAATTTCGGATTTTTGTGATAAGCAAGTGCCCCATAAATACAAAGCATTAAGACCAGCATCATAACCCCATACCAAAAAAGTGAAATGGGAGGAGGGACTGTCTGAGTTCTGGTGATAAATTGATGGAACATGTTTCTATCCTAACTCTTATTTTTTCTTTTTTCTAGTTTAACTATTATAGCGAATTCAAAACGATTTTTCAATTTCTATTTCTTTTCAGTTTGGCTCCCTTATTTATAGGAAAATATGGTAAAATAGAACAGACTCAAAATCATCATTTCACGAAAGGATGCAAGATGAAAATTACGCAAGAAGAGGTAACACACGTTGCCAATCTTTCAAAATTAAGATTCTCTGAAGAAGAAACTGCTGCCTTTGCAACTACCTTGTCCAAGATTGTAGACATGGTTGAATTGCTGGGCGAAGTTGACACAACTGGTGTTGCACCTACTACAACCATGGCTGACCGCAAGACTGTACTCCGCCCTGATGTGGCCGAAGAAGGAACAGACCGTGATCGCTTGTTTAAAAACGTACCTGAAAAAGACAACTACTATATCAAGGTACCAGCTATCCTAGACGATGGAGGAGATGCCTAATGACTTTCAACAATAAAACCATTGAAGACTTGCACAATCTCCTTGTCTCTAAGGAAATTTCTGCAACAGAATTAACCCAAGCTACGCTTGAAGATATCAAGTCTCGCGAGACAGCTATCAACGCTTTTGTTACCATAGCTGAAGAGCAAGCACTTGCTCAAGCCAAAGCCATTGATGAAGCTGGAATTGACGCTGATAATGTCCTTTCAGGAATTCCACTTGCAGTTAAGGATAACATCTCTACAGACGGCATTCTCACAACTGCTGCCTCAAAAATGCTCTATAACTACGAGCCAATTTTTGATGCGACAGCCGTTGCCAATGCAAAGGCTAAAGGCATGATTGTTGTCGGAAAGACCAACATGGACGAATTTGCCATGGGTGGTTCAGGTGAGACTTCCCACTACGGTGCCACTAAAAATGCTTGGGACCACAGCAAGGTTCCTGGTGGATCATCAAGTGGTTCTGCCGCAGCTGTAGCGTCAGGGCAAGTCCGCTTGTCACTTGGTTCTGATACGGGTGGCTCTATCCGCCAACCTGCTGCCTTCAACGGGATTGTTGGTCTCAAACCAACCTACGGAACAGTTTCACGTTTCGGCCTCATTGCCTTTGGTAGCTCTCTAGACCAAATCGGACCTTTTGCACCAACAGTTAAGGAAAATGCCCTCTTGCTCAACGCTATTGCCAGCGAAGATGCTAAAGACTCTACTTCTGCCCCTGTCCGCATTGCCGACTTTACTTCAAAAATCGGTCAAGACATCAAGGGCATGAAAATTGCTTTACCTAAGGAATACCTTGGTGAAGGAATTGACCCAGAGGTTAAGGAAACCATTCTGAATGCCGCTAAACACTTCGAGAAACTCGGTGCCATCGTCGAAGAAGTTAGCCTTCCTCACTCAAAATACGGTGTTGCAGTTTACTACATTATCGCTTCATCAGAAGCTTCATCAAACTTGCAACGCTTTGACGGTATCCGTTACGGCTATCGTGCAGAGGATGCGACTAATCTTGATGAAATCTATGTAAACAGCCGTAGCCAAGGTTTCGGTGAAGAAGTGAAACGCCGTATCATGCTAGGTACTTTCAGCCTTTCATCAGGTTACTACGATGCCTACTACAAGAAAGCTGGACAGGTCCGTACCCTCATCATCCAAGATTTCGAAAAAGTCTTTGCAGATTATGACTTGATTTTGGGACCAACTGCTCCAAGTGTTGCCTATGACTTGGATTCTCTCAACCACGACCCAGTTGCCATGTACTTGGCTGACCTTTTGACCATACCAGTCAACTTGGCAGGTCTCCCAGGAATTTCGATTCCTGCTGGATTCTCTCAAGGACTACCTGTCGGACTCCAATTGATTGGTCCTAAGTACTCTGAGGAAACCATTTACCAAGCTGCTGCTGCTTTTGAGGCGACAACAGACTACCACAAACAACAACCCGTGATTTTTGGAGGTGATAACTAATGAACTTTGAAACAGTCATTGGACTTGAAGTCCACGTAGAGCTCAACACCAATTCAAAAATCTTCTCACCTACTTCTGCCCACTTCGGAAATGACCAAAATGCCAATACCAACGTGATTGACTGGTCTTTCCCAGGTGTTCTGCCAGTTCTAAATAAAGGTGTTGTTGATGCCGGTATCAAGGCAGCTCTTGCCCTCAACATGGACATCCACAAAAAGATGCACTTTGACCGCAAGAACTACTTCTACCCTGATAATCCAAAAGCCTACCAAATTTCTCAGTTTGATGAGCCAATCGGTTATAACGGTTGGATTGAAGTCGAGCTAGAAGACGGTACAACTAAGAAAATCGGTATCGAACGTGCCCATCTAGAAGAAGACGCTGGTAAAAACACCCACGGTACAGATGGCTACTCTTACGTTGACCTCAACCGCCAAGGGGTGCCTTTGATTGAGATTGTATCTGAAGCTGACATGCGTTCGCCAGAAGAAGCCTACGCTTACCTAACAGCCCTCAAGGAAGTTATCCAGTACGCTGGCATTTCTGACGTTAAGATGGAAGAAGGTTCTATGCGTGTGGATGCCAATATTTCTCTTCGTCCTTATGGTCAAGAAAAAAATTCGGTACCAAAACTGAGTTGAAGAACCTCAACTCCTTCTCAAACGTTCGCAAAGGTCTTGAATACGAAGTTCAACGTCAAGCCGAAATCCTTCGTTCAGGTGGTCAAATCCGCCAGGAAACACGCCGTTACGATGAAGCCAACAAGGCAACCATCCTCATGCGTGTCAAGGAAGGTGCTGCAGACTACCGCTACTTCCCAGAACCAGACCTACCACTCTTTGAAATTTCCGACGAGTGGATTGAGGAAATGCGTACTGAATTGCCAGAGTTTCCAAAAGAACGCCGTGCTCGCTACGTCTCTGACCTCGGCTTGTCAGACTACGATGCTAGCCAGTTGACTGCGAACAAGGTCACTTCTGATTTCTTTGAAAAAGCTGTGGCTCTTGGTGGCGATGCCAAACAAGTTTCTAACTGGCTCCAAGGAGAAGTCGCTCAGTTCTTAAACGCTGAAGGCAAGACACTTGAACAAATCGAATTGACACCAGAAAACTTGGTTGAAATGATTGCCATCATCGAAGACGGCACTATCTCTTCTAAGATTGCCAAGAAAGTCTTTGTCCACCTGGCTAAAAATGGTGGCGGTGCGCGTGAATACGTTGAAAAAGCAGGTATGGTTCAAATCTCAGACCCTGAAATCCTGATCCCAATCATCCACCAAGTCTTTGCCGATAACGAAGCGGCTGTTGCCGACTTCAAGTCAGGTAAACGTAACGCAGATAAGGCATTTACAGGATTCCTTATGAAAGCAACCAAAGGCCAAGCCAACCCACAAGTCGCCCTTAAGCTGCTTGCCCAGGAATTGGCAAAGTTGAAAGAAGATTAATATATAAAAGAAACCAGCCTTGAGGTTGGTTTTTTCGCTCTTACCAAATCCCATTAACTATTTTGGCTTTATTTCCAGAAGATTTTATGGTAAAATGAAGAGTAATAATATTTATTAAAGAGGTAAAAACATGATTGAAGCAAGCAAATTGAAAGCTGGTATGACATTTGAAACTGCAGACGGAAAATTAATCCGCGTTTTGGAAGCTAGCCACCACAAACCAGGTAAAGGAAACACAATCATGCGTATGAAATTACGTGATGTCCGTACTGGTTCTACATTTGACACAAGCTACCGTCCAGAAGAAAAATTCGAACAAGCTATTATCGAAACTGTTCCAGCTCAATACTTGTACAAGATGGATGAAACTGCCTACTTCATGAATACTGAAACTTACGACCAATACGAAATCCCAGTCGTAAACGTTGAAAATGAATTGCTTTACATCCTTGAAAACTCTGATGTAAAAATCCAATTCTACGGAACTGAAGTAATCGGTGTAACTGTACCAACTACTGTTGAATTGACAGTCGCTGAAACACAACCATCTATCAAAGGTGCTACTGTTACAGGTTCTGGTAAACCAGCGACTATGGAAACTGGACTTGTTGTCAACGTTCCTGACTTCATCGAAGCTGGGCAAAAATTGATCATCAACACTGCAGAAGGAACTTACGTTTCTCGTGCCTAATCTCTAGAAAGAGGTCATTCTATGGGAATTGAAGAACAATTTGGCGAAATCGTTATCGCTCCACGTGTACTTGAAAAATCATTGCCATCGCAACTGCTAAAGTTGATGGTGTCCACTCATTTTCAAATAAATCCGTATCTGATACCCTATCAAAACTCTCTCTTGGTCGTGGCGTCTACTTAAAAGAAAGCAACGAAGAACTAACTGCTGACATTTATCTCTATCTTGAGTACGGTGTAAAAGTACCAAAAGTTGCTCTTGCTATTCAAAAAGCGGTCAAAGATGCTGTCCGAGATATGGCTGATGTGGAACTTGCTGCTGTCAACATCCATGTTGCAGGAATCGTTCCAGATAAAACACCAAAACCTGAGTTGAAAGATTTATTTAACGAGGACTTCCTCAATGACTAGTCCATTATTAGAATCTAGACGAGAACTTCGTAAATGCGCTTTTCAAGCTCTTATGAGTCTTGAATTCGGCACAGATATGGAAACAGCTTGTCACTTTGCCTACACGCATGACCGTGAAGATGCAGATGTGCAAATCCCTGCCTTTCTTCTGAACTTGGTTTCTGGCGTTCAAGCTCAAAAGACGAGTTGGATAAACAAATCAACCAGCACCTCAAGTCAGGCTGGACAGTTGAACGCTTGACCTTGGTCGAAAAAAACTTACTACGCTTGGGTATCTTTGAAATCACATCATTTGATACACCTCAGCTGGTAGCAGTCAATGAAGCCATTGAACTTGCTAAGAATTTTTCAGATCAAAAATCAGCCCGTTTTATCAATGGACTGCTTAGTCAATTTGTAACAGAAGAAAATGAATAATCGAAAAGGTGTTTGGTCTTCCAGGCACCTTTTGACTTTCCCCTTGGTATAAAGTAAGAACCACATAAAAACTAGAACTGACTGCCAGCTCTAGTTTTTATGTATTCTGAAGTATTAGTATTTTCTAAATCGTTGGTAACGCTCTTCCAACAACGCTTCTAACGGTTTTTGCGAAAGTCTAGCTAGCTCAGCTTGGAGTTCTTTTTTGACATTCTTAATTAATTCTTTGCTAGAAAGTCCTGCTTCAGAAATCACCTTGTCCACCACGTCCATTTCTAGCAGTTCATGAGAAGTGATTTTCATCAGCTCTGCCGCTTCCATGGCACGAGTTCCGTCCTTCCATAGAATGGAAGCAAAGCCTTCTGGGCTGAGAATGGCATAGATAGAATTTTCCAGCATCCAGACACGGTCTGCAACTGCTAGAGCCAAAGCCCCACCTGAACCACCTTCACCGATAATGATGGCGATAATCGGAACTTTCAGATCACTCATTTCCATAAGATTGCGAGCGATAGCTTCCCCCCTTGACCGCGTTCTTCCGCTCCCACACCAGGATAGGCACCTGCAGTATTGATAAAGGTCACAACTGGACGGCCAAATTTTTCAGCTTGTTTCATCAACCGTAGGGCCTTGCGATAGCCTTCTGGATGTGGTTGTCCAAAATTCCGTTTGAGGTTGTCTTGCAAGCTCTTGCCTTTTTGGATACCAACCACTGTGACAGCTTGATCTCCAAGCCAGCCAATACCACCGACAACTGCACCATCATCACGAAAAGAACGGTCACCGTGTAATTGGATAAATTCATCAAAAATGCCTGTCGCAAAGTCCAAGGTTGTCAAGCGACTCTGCTCACGCGCTTCTCTGACTATTTTTGCAATATTCATCTAGGACACCCTCCATGCAATCTGACTAGGCTAGCAATCGTATCTGGCAAATCTCTTCTTTTGACAATAGCATCTACAAAGCCATGTTCCAGTAGGAATTCTGCCTTTTGAAAATCCTCAGGCAAGTTTTCACGAACCGTATTTTCAATCACACGACGCCCAGCAAAACCAACCAAGCTCTGTGGTTCAGCCAGAATGATATCGCCCTCCATAGCGAAAGAAGCTGTCACACCACCTGTCGTTGGATCTGTCAAAATGGTCAGATAAAAGAGACCAGCATTTGAATGGCGTTTAACCGCTGCAGAGATCTTGGCCATCTGCATGAGACTCATGATTCCTTCCTGCATACGGGCTCCACCAGATGCTGTGAAAAAGAACAACTGGCAATTTTTTTCAACAGTCGCATACTCAAACAAACGAGTGATTTTTTTCCCCTACAACCGTACCCATAGAAGCCATGATAAAGTTAGAATCCATAATCCCAAGAGCCACAGTCTGACCTTTAATAAGAGCTGTTCCTGTCACAACAGCTTCATCCAGACCTGTTTTTTTCACGCATAGTTGCTAGTTTCTTTTGATAACCAGGGAAATGCAAGGGATCCTTGCTTTCAATCCCTGTAAACAATTCCTTGAAAGTTCCCATATCAATCGTCAAAGCCAAGCGTTCTTGGGCAGAAATACGAAAGGTGTAACTACAGTGCGGACAGATACGCTCACTTCCCAGATCCTTCTGATAAATGGTATGCTTACAGCCTGGACACTGGGAGAATAATTCATCTGGAACCTCTGGCTTGGCTTGAGGTTTTTCCCTAACCGAACGATTGGGATTGATTCGAATATACTTATCTTTTTTACTAAATAGAGCCATTGATTCCCCTTTTCGGTTTAAACTCTTGAAGTCATTTTATTCTTTTTCTTGATATTTAGGTAAGAATGTTTCCATCAAGAAAGAAGTGTCGTAATCTCCAGCAATGACATTGCGATCTGAAATGAGGTCAAGCTGGAAATCTGCATTGGTCTGCACCCCTTCAATCTCTAATTCATAGAGGGCACGTTGCATTTTCATCAAGGCATCAAAACGATTTTCACCGTGAACGATGATTTTGGCAATCATACTATCATAATATGGCGGAATGGTATAACCTGGATAAACTGCTGAATCTACGCGCAAGCCAACTCCACCACTTGGCAGATGGAGATTAGTAATCTTACCTGGACTTGGAGCAAAGTTAAAGGCTGGATTTTCTGCATTGATACGACACTCGATAGCATGCCCTCTTAGAACAATATCTTCTTGCTTAACAGACAGAGGCTGACCTGCCGCAATGCGAATTTGTTCCTTAACGATATCCACACCTGAAACAAATTCTGTTACTGGATGTTCCACCTGAACACGAGTATTCATTTCCATGAAATAGAATTTGCCACTGGCTTCATCAAGAAGAAACTCAATGGTCCCTGCATTCTCATAACCAACAGACTCTGCAGCTCGAACAGCAGCAGAACCAATTTCATTGCGCAACGTTTTTCCGATTGCAATCGAAGGACTTTCTTCTAAAACCTTTTGATTATTCCGTTGAAGAGAACAATCCCGTTCCCCCAAGTGAATCACATGTCCATGTTCATCTCCTAGGATTTGAACTTCGATGTGACGAGCTGGATAGATAACCCGTTCAATGTACATGGCACCATTGCCATAATTAGCCTTAGCTTCACTAGAGGCAGTTTCAAAGGCTGAAACGAGGTCTTCTGGTTTTTCAACCTTACGAATCCCTTTACCACCTCCACCTGCTGAAGCCTTGAGCATAACAGGATAGCCAATTTTTCAGCAACAATCAAGGCTTCCTCAGAGTTATGCACTTCTCCATCCGAACCTGGAATGACAGGCACACCTGCTTTGATCATCTGAGCGCGCGCATTGATCTTATCCCCCCATCATATCCATGACATGACCAGATGGGCCGATAAACTTGATACCAACTTCTTCACACATGGTCGCAAATTTGGAATTTTCACTGAGAAATCCGAAACCTGGGTGAATGGCTTCTGCCTCAGTCAAGACTGCAGCTGATAGAACCGCATTAATATTGAGATAAGACTCTGTAGGCTTACCAGGACCGATACAAACTGCTTCATCTGCTAAAAGCGTATGCAGGGCTTCCTTATCAGCAGTTGAATAAACCGCCACCGTTGCGATCCCCAATTCACGCGCCGCACGGATAATTCGAACCGCAATTTCACCACGATTGGCAATTAAAATTTTTCGAAACATGGAGAACCTCCTTAGTTCCCTATTGCAAAGGTAAGAGTACCACTAGCTGCAAGCTTGCCATCCACTTCAGCCTTTGCTTCAACCACAGCTATGGTGCCACGACGTTTTACAAAAGTCGCTGTCATAAGCAATTGATCGCCTGGTACAACTTGCTTCTTGAATTTAACCTTATCCATACCAGCGTAAAAGACCAGTTTCCCCTTATTTTCAGGTTTTGACAACTCCAAGACACCAGCAGTTTGCGCCAAGGCTTCCATGATTAGAACACCTGGCATAACAGGGTATTGAGGAAAATGACCGTTGAAGAAGGGCTCATTAATGGTCACATTTTTGATGGCAACAATAGTATCCTCGCTCACTTCCAAGACACGGTCTACTAGGAGCATCGGATAACGGTGGGGAAGAGCTTCTTTGATTCCTTGAATATCAATCATTTGATACGTACCAATCCTTTACCAAACTCAACCATTTCTTCGTTAGAAACGAGAATCTCTGTTACCACACCATCCTTAGGTGCTGGGATTTCATTCATGACTTTCATGGCTTCGATGATCACCAGAGTTTGACCTTTTTTAACACTATCACCAACTGTTACAAAGGCAGGTTTATCTGGACCAGCAGCCAAGTAAGCCACCCCAACAAGTGGGCTCTCTACAAGATCTCCCTCAGCAGCCACACTTGCTTCAATTGAAGCTGGAACTTCTTCTGCTACAGTTTCTGCTGGAGCAGATGTAGGAGTCACTGGATTTGGAGTTGCTAGAAGAGGTGCTGGAGCAACTTGAGGTGCAACTTCAGACGCCAGTCTCGCTTCATTCTTGCTAAACTGTAACTCATCCGTTCCATTTTTATAAGAAAATTCTCTCAAACTTGACTGGTCAAATTGGGCCATCAAGTCTTTAATATCGTTTAAATTCATACTTATTTATTCTCCCCAACGTTTGAAAGCAAGAACTGCATTGTGGCCACCAAAACCAAAAGTATTTGAAATGGCGTATGGAATTTCTTGCTCCAAGCCTTGTCCATAAACCACATTGGCTTCGATATAATCTGATACTTCACTTGTCCCAGCTGTCATTGGTACAAAGTTATGACGCATAGCCTCGATTGTGACGATAGCTTCTACTGCACCTGCAGCCCCCAGCAAATGTCCTGTGAAAGACTTGGTTGATGATACAGGTACTTCCTTACCAAGAACAGCTACGATCGCACCACTTTCTCCTTTTTCATTAGCAGGAGTTGATGTTCCGTGAGCATTGACATAGGCTACCTGCTCTGGAGAAATCTCAGCTTCTTCCAATGCTAGTTTGATGGCCTTGATAGCTCCCTGACCTTCTGGATGTGGTGAAGTCATGTGGTAGGCATCACAAGTATTTCCGTAACCAACCACTTCAGCAAGGATAGTAGCCCCACGTTTTTCAGCGTGTTCAAGGCTTTCAAGAACTAACATCCCTGAACCTTCTCCCATGACAAAACCGTTACGGTCCTTATCAAATGGAATGGAAGCACGAGTTGGGTCCTCTGTAGTTGAGAGAGCAGTTAGGGCTTGGAAACCAGCAATAGCAAAAGGTGTGATAGAGGCTTCTGAACCACCTACCAACATAACGTCTTGGAAACCAAACTTAATTGAGCGGAAGGCATCCCCAATCGCATCATTTGATGAAGCGCAGGCAGTATTGATAGATTTACAAACACCGTTTGCTCCAAAACGCATAGCAACATTTCCTGAAGCCATATTTGGCAAAGCTTTTGGAAGAGTCAATGGTTTCACACGTTTTGGTCCTTTGTCATTTAGGCGAAGCACTTGATCTTCAATTTCTTTGATTCCACCAATACCTGAGGCAACAATAACACCAAAACGATCTTTATCAAGGGCCTCTACATCAAGACCTGCATGATTGACAGCTTCTTGAGCCGCATACAAGGCATATAAAGAATAGTTATCGAAACGATTGGTATCTTTCTTAACAAAGTATTTATCAAAAGGAAAATCTTGGATTTCTGCTGCATTATGCACATCAAAGTCACTATGATCAAATTTTGTAATTGGACCAATTCCGATTTTTCCAGTTGTCAAACTATTCCAAAATTCTTCTGGTGTATTTCCGATTGGAGATGTTACTCCATAACCTGTTACTACTACGCGATTTAGTTTCATCTTTTTCACCTCTAGCTTCTGCTACATACTTAAGCCACCATCAATGGCAACCACTTGACCAGTTAGATAATCTTGGCCTGCTAAAAATACTGTCAAATCTGCAACATGCTCTGCCTGCCCAAATTCTTTCATGGGAATTTGTGCCAGCATAGCATCTTTTACCTTGTCTGATAGGACAGCTGTCATATCGGACTCAATCATTCCAGGTGCAATAGCATTAACCCTGATATTGCGATTGGCCACTTCACGCGCCACAGACTTGGTAAAACCAATCAAACCAGCCTTAGAAGCTGCATAGTTAGCTTGACCGATATTTCCCATCAAACCAACAACACTAGACATATTAATGATAGCACCTTCTCTGGCTTTTATCATCGGTTTCAAGACTGATTGTGTCATGTTAAAGGCACCAGTAAGGTTAACTTTGAGCACTTTTTCAAAATCTGCTTCAGTCATCTTGAGCATAAGGGTATCCTGAGTAATCCCTGCATTGTTGACCAAAACGTCAACTGAACCTAGCTCTGCAATAGCTTGCTCAACCATACGTTTAGCATCTGCAAAGTCTGACACATCTCCTGAAATGGGAACCACCTTGACACCATAGTTTGAAAACTCAGCGAGCAATTCTTCTGAAATTGCACCACGACTGTTTAAAACAATATTGGCTCCTGCTTGAGCAAAATTGTGGGCAATGGCAAGACCAATTCCACGACTCGAACCTGTAATAAAGATATTTTTATTTTTTAGTTGCATTCTTTTCTCCTGTTTTCTCTTGTATTTATGGGAGAAGGGATTACTCGTTTTCTAGCAAGGCTTCCAAGCTAGCCTGATCTTCAACATTGGCTAGTTTAGCTGTCTTATCAATTTTTTTGACAAATCCTGACAAGACTTTCCCCGGTCCAATCTCGATAAAGTTGGTTACGCCTGCTTCTTGCATAACTGCAATACTTTCATAGAAACGAACTGGTTCCTTGACCTGACGCGTCAAGAGTTGAACTATATCTTCTTTTTGCATGACAGCAGCTTCTGTATTACCGACTAGGGGACAAGTAAAATCTGAAAAACTTACTTGAGCCAGAGTTTCAGCCAGTTTCTGGCTAGCAGTCTCAAGGAGAGCGGTATGAAAAGGCCCTGAAACCTTAAGAGGAATCAAGCGTTTAGCTCCTGCTTCTTGCAAGAGTTCAACAGCTCGGTCGACCGCAACCACTTCTCCACCAATCACGATTTGTGCAGGTGTGTTATAGTTGGCTGGGGTAACCACTCCAAGTTCAGAAGCTTTTCGACAGGCTTCTTCAATGACCTCTACTGGCGTATTGAGAACTGCTACCATCTTGCCAGAACCAGCAGGGGCCGCTTCTTCCATATAGGCTCCACGCTTAGCTACCAAGGCAACCGCATCTTCAAAATCCAAGGCGCCACTGGCCACTAGGGCAGAGTATTCTCCAAGCGACAAACCAGCAGCCATGTCAGGCTGATAGCCCTTTTCTTGCAATAAACGATAGATAGCAACTGAAGTTGCTAAAATAGCTGGTTGCGTATAGCGAGTCTGATTGAGTTTTTCTTCTTCCCTATCAATAAGATGACGCAAATCATAACCGAGCACCTGACTTGCTTGATCAATCGTTTCTTTGACAATAGGGTAGTGCTCATAGAGTTCCCGTCCCATACCTAGATACTGGGCACCTTGGCCAGCAAATAAAAAGGCTGTTTTAGTCATTTCTTACAACTCCTGCCCAACGAGAGGCTTCTTCTTGAATTTTCTTAGCTGCTCCGTAATACAAATCTTTTAGGATTTCTTCAGCTGTTTCTTCTTTGGAAACAAGGCCTGCAATTTGACCTGCCATGACAGAGCCTCCATCCACATCTCCGTGAACAACCGCTTTGGCTAGAGCACCTGCTCCCATTTGTTCAAAAATTTCTAAATCTGGATTTTCTTGTTTAAAGGCATCTTTCTCAGCTTTTTCAAAATCACGAGTCAATTGGTTTTTAATAGCTCGAACAGCATGTCCAAAGTGTTGAGCTGAAATCGTAGTATCAATATCTCTAGCTTTTAAAATTTTCGCCTTGTAATTCGGATGGGCATTAGACTCTTTTGCAACGACAAAGCGAGTTCCAACCTGAACAGCTTCTGCACCTAGCATAAAGCCAGCTGCAGCACCTTCACCATCTGCAATCCCTCCTGCAGCAATAACAGGAATAGATACAGCAGCAGCAACCTGGCGCACCAAGGTCATGGTTGTTAATTTACCGATATGCCCCCCAGCTTCCATTCCTTCTGCAATAACGGCATCCGCACCGATTTTTTCCATGCGTTTCGCTAGGGCAACACTTGGCACAACAGGAATAACCGTAATACCAGCTTCATGGAAACGTTCCATGTATTTGCTTGGATTTCCTGCGCCTGTTGTAACTACCTTAACCCCTTCCTCGATAACGAGGTCTACAATATCTTCCACAAAGGGAGACAAGAGCATGATGTTGACACCAAAGGGTTTATCAGTCAATGATTTGATTTTATCAATATTTGCCTTGACAACTTCTTTAGGGGCATTTCCCCCACCGATAATCCCTAGTCCTCCAGCCTTGGAAACAGCTCCTGCCAAATCACCATCAGCAACCCAGGCCATTCCTCCTTGGAAAATAGGATAATCAATGTTCAATAATTCTGTAATACGCGTTTTCATAGTGCCTCCATCATTTCTTGCTTACGTAATAGTTCGATACCGTCATAATTTGAAAATCAAACTATTGCCTAAACAAGAGGGAGCGGGTTCCCCTACTCCTTCTATCTATATTCTGTTTATTTTGTTTGCTCTTCAACGTAGGCAACCAAGTCACCAACTGTTTTCAGGTCATCTTCTGCTTCGATTTGGATATCAAAAGCATCTTCGATTTCTGAGATTACTTGGAACAAGTCCAATGAATCTGCGTCCAAATCATCAAAAGTTGATTCAAGTGTTACTTCTGATGCGTCTTTTCCAAGTTCTTCAACGATAATTTCTTGTACTTTTTCAAATACTGCCATGATAGGACTCCTTTAAAATAAATAGTTTTTTTATAACAATGTGTTCACCACATGATTACCTAAATTGTAAGAATGAGCGTGCCCCATGTCAAACCTCCACCGAAGCCTGATAGTAGAACAGTCTGGCTACCATCTAAACGGATAAGGTCTTGTTCTACACACTCTGAAAGTAAAATCGGGATACTGGCTGCACTGGTATTGCCATATTCCATCATATTGGCTGGAAGTTTATCTCGGTCGACACCAATTTTTTTAGCCATCTTATCCAAAATACGGTCATTAGCCTGATGAAGTAGCAGATAATCCAAATCTGTCGCCTCTATAGGAGATTCATCAATAGTCTGCTTGATAGACTTGGCTACATCCCGAATAGCAAAATCAAAGACTGCACGCCCATCCATCTTCAAAAATGAATCTGCACTTTCTTGATATGAAAACGGAGAATGCAAGCCTGAATGTCCATAAGTTAGACACTCGCTGCGACTTCCATCGCTATTGAGACTTTCTGCCAAGAAATGCTCTTGCTTGCTAGCTTCTAACAAGACACCACCAGCACCATCTCCAAACAAAACAGCTGTTGATCGGTCTGACCAATCGACTGCTTTAGAGAGGGTCTCACTACCAATCACCAAGCCTTTTTGAAAGCGACCAGAAGCGATAAACTTTTCAGCAGTTGAAAGAGCAAATACAAATCCACTGCAAGCTGCTGTTAGGTCAAAAGCAAAGGCCTTATTAGCACCAATATTAGTTTGAACACGAGCAGCTGTAGAGGGCATCATCGAATCTGGAGTAATGGTAGCTAGGATGATAAAATCCAACTCCCCTCCTGTGATTCCAGCTTTTTCCATCAGTTTCTTGGCAACTTCTGTAGCCAAATCACTAGTAGATTCTGTTCTTGAAATATGCCTTTGTCGTATTCCCGTCCGACTTGAAATCCACTCATCATTGGTATCCATAATCTGAGCCAAATCATGATTTGTAACCACTTGCTCTGGCACATAATGAGCAACCTGGCTTATTTTTGCAAAAGCCATTATCTCAAATCCTCCAAAAATTGATAAAGATTAGTCAAACCTTTGCTCATAACCTCAATTTCTTGCTTACTCATACCATCAATGATTTTTTCAACCATGGCCTTGTGGAAGCGTTTATGTAGCCTATGAACCAAGCGACCTTTCTTTGTCAAATGCAGATGTACCACACGTCGATCATGTTCTGAACGAATGCGTTCAATGTAACCCTTGCGTTCGAGATTATTCAAACTAGTCGTAACTGTCCCAAGAGTCACCATCAACTCTTTTGACACTTGACTTGGTGTCACATCTGGAACTTTCCAATCACATCAATCGTATGCATTTCTTTGATGGAGATATCCTTGAAACGACTACCCCTCAAGCTAACTTCCTCAATAACGAGGACATTGTTAAATATAGACGTTAAATATTCATTAATTCGTTGGTAGTCCAATCTTTCCTTCCCTCCTTTTCAAAAAAACTTTTAGAATCAAAACATTTGACAAAAGAATTATATCAAAGTTCAAAGAATGGTGCAAGTATTTTTTTATTTTCCTGTAAATTTAGGTCGTCTTCTTTCCGAATGAGCCCGAACTCCCTCTTTGAAATCCTCTGTTTTCGCTAGTGATTCCTGTAGGTTCAGTTCTAAAGTAGCATAACTCTGCCAGTCTTTAAATTGGCTCTCCCAAACCAACTTCTTGATGGCAGCATAGGAATTACTTGAGCCACGTCTTAATTTTTTAAGAAGCTGTTCTCTCGTCTTTTCAAGTTTATCAGCTTCAGAAACGCGGTAAACCAGGCCCCACTCTAGAGCTTTTTCTGCGGTCAAAGCCTCACCTGTCATAGCTAATTGAGCAGCACGTGTCACACCAATACTGCGACTCAAGAGATGAATTCCTCCTGCATCTGGAGCCAAGCCAACTCCAACAAAGGCTTGGATAAATTTAGCCTTATCCGTAGCAATGCAGAAATCTGCCGCAACAGCCATATTTGCTGCGTCGCCTGCAACAGCCCCGTCAACTTCCATCAAGACAGGTTTAGAAATTTGCTTGATTTTATAAGAAATAGTATTGACCAATTCTGCGATTTTTGTCAATGATGGAATATCATCCTCATCGACTGCTCGCTTCATCTCAACCAAATCTCCCCCAACTGAAAAGACTTTGCCATTCGCGTTGATTAAGACAAAATGCACAGCCGGATCCTCTTCTGCCAAAGTCAGAGCTTCTAAAATCTCCTCACACATAGGAATATGAAAACCATTTGCGACCTCAGGACGATTCAAGGTAAGGATTGCCAAATCCTCTTCAAGCTGATAAATAATGTGTTCCATCAGGACTCCTTTTTATTTTATAAGCAGTTTAAATTATTCTATTTTCAAAGTATATCTTTTTTAAAATCAGAAAGCAAGAAAAAATCAACTGAAAGTGTCTCAGCCGATTATAAAGAATCGCTTTATCCTAGAAAGCATCTTATTTTCTTCATTGAAAAAAGGCTTTCTTTCTGCTATAATCGTATAAAATACTTACTTTAGGAGTTCTTATGAAGGTTGTTAAATTTGGAGGTAGCTCTCTTGCCTCTGCTAGTCAATTAGAAAAAGTTTTAAACATCGTAAAAAGCGATTCAGAGCGTCGTTTTGTCGTCGTTTCTGCGCCTGGTAAACGCAATGCTGAAGATACTAAGGTTACGGATGCCTTGATTAAATACTACCGCGACTATGTTGCTGGTAACGATATTAGCAAGAGCCAAAGCTGGATTATTGACCGCTATGCTGCTATGGTGAGTGAATTGGGACTAAAACCTGCGGTTTTAGAAAAAATCTCTAAAAGCATTCGTGCCTTAGCTACTCTTCCTATCGAAGAAAACGAATTTCTCTACGATACTTTCCTAGCAGCCGGTGAAAATAACAATGCTAAATTGATCGCTGCCTACTTTAATCAAAACGGGATCGATGCACGCTATGTTCACCCTAGAGAAGCTGGTATTGTGGTCACAAGTGAACCTGGTCACGCTCGCATCATTCCATCAAGTTATGACAAGATTGAAGAATTGACAAATACAAATGAAGTTCTTGTCATTCCTGGTTTCTTTGGAGTTACCAAGGAAAATCAAATCTGTACCTTCTCACGTGGAGGATCAGACATTACAGGTTCTATCATTGCTGCCGGTGTTAAGGCAGACCTCTATGAAAACTTTACGGATGTTGATGGTATCTTTGCAGCCCACCCAGGAATCATTCACCAACCACACTCTATCCCAGAGTTGACCTACCGTGAAATGCGTGAGTTGGCCTATGCAGGCTTCTCAGTCCTTCATGACGAAGCCCTTCTTCCCGCCTACCGTGGAAAAATTCCTCTGGTTATCAAGAATACCAACAACCCTGACCATCCAGGTACTCGTATCGTTCTAAAACACAGTAGTGACAAGTTCCCAGTAGTAGGAATTGCCGGTGACTCTGGTTTTGTCAGCATCAATATGTCGAAATACCTCATGAACCGTGAGGTTGGATTTGGACGCAAGGTTCTTCAAATCCTTGAAGATCTTAACATCGGTTGGGAACATATGCCAACAGGTATCGACGATCTTTCAATCATCCTCCGTTCTCGCGAACTAACTCCTATCAAGGAAGAAGAAATCCTTCGTCAGTTGGTTCAAAAGGCTGAAGTAGACCATGCAGAAATCGAGCACGACCTTTCAATCATTATGATTGTTGGAGAAAAGATGAAGAGCCATATCGGAGTAACTGCTACTGCGACACGTGCTCTATCTGAAAATAAGATCAACATCCAGATGATGTCTCAAGGTTCTAGTGAAGTGTCTATTATGTTTGTTGTCCATAAGGACCAAGAGAAAGCAGCTATTAAAGCCCTCTACAATGCCTTTTTCGGTGAAAGTAAGGAAGACTAAGCATGGCTCAATCACTTAACAAAACAGTGCTCCTCAATACGACAGGCACCTCCTACCTCTCTATAGCTGGGAAAGTTGGGAAATTCCTTGTCGGAGATCAGGCTTTGGAATTTTACCCCGATGTCAATGTTGAACAATTTATCCAGATTCCTTGGAGCCATATCAACCAAATTGGTGCTAATGTTACTGGTCGCAAAATCAGTCGCCACTTCGAAGTCTTTACAGACAAAGGAAAATTCCTCTTTGCATCAAAAGACTCAGGTGCCATTCTTAAAATTGCTCGCGAAAAACTGGGCAATGACAAGGTCGTCAAACTTCCGACCCTGATTCAAACCATTAGTCAAAAATTTAAAAATCTATTTGCAAAAAAGTAGAAACTTTAGTATAATCATAGCAACGGATAAGTAGGTTATCTTCTTCTTTCAGAAAGTCTGCGGATGCTGCGAGCAGATAGGAGGGATAGGTGAAATTCTACCGTTAGTAACAATTGCATACACAATCAAGTGCACTCCTGTGAAGTTGGATGGAACCGTGGCCCTGCCACTCCAACGCTTTGTCAGGTGTGCTTTTTTCATAAAGGAGTTCTTATGTTAGATATCAAACGTATTCGTACAGACTTTGATGCTGTCGCAGAAAAATTGGCTACACGTGGTGTAGATGCTACTGTCTTAAACGAGATGAAAGAAATCGATGCTAAACGTCGTGATATTTTAGTCAAGGTTGAAACTCTCAAGGCTGAACGTAACACAGTTTCAGCTGAGATTGCCCAAGCTAAGCGCAACAAGGAAAATGCAGATGACAAGATTGCTGCCATGCAAACTCTATCTGCTGAAGTCAAAGCCTTGGATGCTGAATTGGCAGAAATCGATGCTAAATTGACAGAATTTACCACTACTCTTCCAAACATCCCTGCTGACAGCGTTCCTGTTGGGGCTGACGAAGATGACAATGTGGAAGTTCGTCGTTGGGGCACTCCACGCGAGTTCAATTTCGAGCCAAAAGCTCACTGGGATCTTGGTGAAGACCTTGGTATCCTCGACTGGGAACGCGGTGGTAAGGTAACAGGAGCTCGCTTCCTCTTCTATAAAGGCCTCGGTGCTCGTTTGGAACGTGCTCTCTACAACTTTATGTTGGATGAGCATGGCAAGGAAGGCTATACGGAAGTCATCACGCCTTACATGGTTAACCACGACTCTATGTTTGGTACTGGTCAATATCCAAAATTCAAGGAAGATACTTTTGAATTGAGCGACAGCAATTATGTCCTTATTCCTACAGCTGAAGTTCCTCTAACAAACTACTACCGTGATGAAATCCTTGATGGTAAAGACCTGCCAATCTACTTCACTGCTATGAGTCCTTCATTCCGTTCTGAGGCTGGTTCAGCTGGTCGTGATACTCGTGGCTTGATTCGTTTGCACCAATTCCACAAGGTTGAAATGGTTAAATTTGCCAAACCAGAAGAATCTTACGAAGAATTGGAAAAAATGACAGCCAACGCTGAAAACATTCTTAAAAAACTCAACCTTCCATACCGTGTCGTTGCTCTCTCTACTGGAGATATGGGCTTCTCAGCTGCCAAAACTTACGACTTGGAAGTTTGGATCCCAGCGCAAAATACCTACCGTGAAATCTCAAGCTGTTCAAACACAGAAGATTTCCAAGCTCGTCGTGCCCAAATCCGTTACCGTGATGAAGTAGATGGCAAGGTTAAATTGCTCCACACCTTGAACGGTTCTGGACTTGCAGTTGGACGTACAGTAGCTGCTATTCTTGAAAACTACCAAAATGCAGATGGTTCTGTGACTATCCCAGAAGCACTTCGTCCATACATGGGTGGAGCTGAAGTTATCAAACCATAAAAAATAAGGTTTAGCTATTTCTAGCTAGACCTTTTTTCGTAACCAATTCAGATAAGCGCCTAACACAAAGACTAAAATAATTAAGCAAATAGCGGTTTCAGCCAGTATCAAATAATCCAAAAATGGAAGTTTCAAGATTCCCTGAGCCATCTTGAGCGAGGTAGCTGTGATAATGGTTGGGAAGGTGAGGGCTGAGAAGGCTGGTTGAAAACCTTGTTTTAAAATATTTGGCAGGCGAGTCAAAACAAAGAAAAAGAAAGTTTGAGAAGCCAAATCATGGCAATCAAGAGCCAAGTCGGTAGGCTGGCTCCTCCAACTCGAACCAGGGAAGCCAAGAGTAGGGAGAAAGGAGCACAGTAGATTCCTTCTTGTCCAAGCATGGCTAGTGGGAGCGGATGTTTCTTTAAATCGCTATAAATAAGGGGATAGAGATAGAATGTCAAGAGAAAACCAAAACTCAATGTCGCATAGGCAATCTCGATGATGCCTACCAGAGGATAGGTCAAGGCAGCCACTGCTATCCCCACATAAAGTACCGTCCAGCTAGGAGTCGCATGAACCCTCCGACCCGGATAGGCAAATTTGATAGTGAAGCCAGCAATCAGAGCCACATCCAAGAGAAATGAAAAGCACCAGAGCCCTTGAGCAACCAAAGGAAAATGAGGGAAGACTCGAAAGACATAAGTCGATAAAATCATCCCAGCCATAGGAAAGGTGGCCATTCCTGACAAAAGTGGGGGCTTGGTCAATTCCTGCTTAGTTTCCTTCCAATTAAAGAGATGAAGAAGCAGAAAGAATATCCACAAAATCAAACCTGTCAGACTAAAAAGATGTGACAGAACCGGCAACGTATCTAAAATAAGATTTCCAGCTCCTGCCAAACCTAGCAAACAACCAGAAAATACCAAGGGGAGTTTTTTCATCCTAACCTCCAATAATCATGTTAGTTTCAGTATAGCATAAAAGCGCTTAATTGAGGGATTAAAAAAACGAAGTCCGATTATTTCAGACTTCATTTTTTACTCAGATATGAATTAAGCATAAGGTTGCAATTCTGGGTTAATTGGTGTATTGGCTAGATTGTTGGCATAGTTACAGAGGCTTGCTAGGCTGACACCAAGAACCACATCCAAGGCATTTGTTGAGTGTAGCCAGCTTCTAGAAACTCAGCCAAGGCTTCATCTCCTACACGACCCTTGGTATTGATAACCGCTAAGGTAAACTTAGCTAGGGTGTCCAATTTGGGATCTGTTTCAATCGGAGTGCGATTACGAAGGGCTTGAAGAAGGTCATCATTCATCTGAATTTGTTTGATTGAAAAGGCTGTGTGACCTGCGACGCAGAAAGCACAACCATTAGTTACGGCTGCCGTGATTTGCACCACTTCGCGCTCAACAGGTGTCAGGCTATTGCGGCGGTTGATAGCTCCGACAGTTCTGTAGGCTTCTAAGGCAGTAGGTGCATTAGCCAAGAGTCCAATTAGGTTGGGAATATAGCCATTGTTATCTTTTTCTACTGTTTCAAGAACTTCTTTTACTTCTGCTGGTGCTGATTCGACTGTATGAATTGTAAATGTTGTCATCATAAAACCTCTTTTCATTTTGTTGAAACCTAGTCTATCACAGATTCTATACCTTGCATAATATATATTTTAAATTGCACTGATAAAAATTTTTTATGAAAGCAAAAAATCACACGCGGTGTGTGATTCCATTATTTATCAAAATACTTTTTAGTCTCAGCAATGACGACTGGCGACAAGACCAAGAGGGCAATCAAGTTCGGCAGAGCCATCAAGGCATTGACAATATCTGCGATAATCCAAACCATATCCAACTCGATAAATCCTCCCAACAAGACCATGAGCACAAAGACCACACGGTAGAGCCAGATAAAGCGAACACCGAAGAGGAACTCGAAACAGCGTTCTCCATAATAGTTCCAACCTAGAATCGTCGTAAAGGCAAAGAGTACAAGGAAGATGGTCAAGAGGGCAGGCCCAAAGTGTGAAAAGACTGTTGAGAAGGCTGACTGAGTCAAGGCAACCCCATTCAAATCACCACTCCAAACACCAGTTACCAAGATGGTCAATCCAGTCAGCGTACAGATAACGAGAGTATCAATAAAGGTTCCTGTCATGGAAATCAAGCCTTGCTCTACCGGTTCATTTGTCTTAGCCGCAGCTGCTGCAATGGGAGCAGAACCCAGACCAGATTCGTTTGAGAAGACACCACGCGCCACACCATTTTGAATAGCCATTCGAATGCTAGCACCAGCAAATCCACCTACCGCAGCAACAGGACTAAAGGCTGATGTCAAGATTAGAGTGATTGTAGCTGGGAGTTTCCCGATATTAAAGAAAATAACTGTGAGAGTTCCCAAAATATAAATGATAGCCATAAAAGGAACAACAGTAGTTGAAACCTTAGAGATGGACTTGAGTCCGCCAAAGACAGCAATCGCTACTAAGACAGACAAAACGAGAGCTGTGATAGCTGGCGAAATAGTCGTTGTATTTTGGATAGATTCTGTAATCGAGTTGACTTGGGTGAAGGTCCCGATTCCCAACAAAGCTACTAAGACACCTGCTATAGCAAAAAAGATGGCAAGTGGTCTCCACTTTTCTCCCATACCCAAAAGTATATAGTGCATGGGACCCCCTGCAACAGCACCGTTATCGTCTTTAGTCCTGTATTTAATAGCTAATAAACCTTCCGCATACTTGGTTGCCATTCCAAAGAAAGCCGCCATCCACATCCAAAAGAGGGCTCCTGGTCCACCGACCTTGATAGCTGTCGCCACCCCGATAATATTTCCCGTACCAACTGTCGCTGCCAGGGCTGTACACAAGGCCGCAAAACTGGATACATCCCCATGCCCCTTATCCTTGATAAAAATAAGCTGAAAGGCCTTAGAGAGACGCAAAACCTGCAAGAGTCCTAGACGAGCAGTTAGGTAAATCCCTGTCCCGACCAATAAAATCAAGAGGGGTGGTCCCCAAGCAAAAGCATCGATTGATTTAAGCAATTCTAACATTTCCTTCTCCTATCTTTTCAACCCCAAAAGAAAGAGCACATGCAAGATACATGTACTCTGGAATGCTTAGATAAATGCTAAAAAGCGGTCTATCCTAGCTCTGTCCTTTTACCTGAGAGTTTGAGCAGTTGCCTGCCTTGCCCCTTCGGTGCCTTTACGGTCTCTCCAGAGTTCCGTCCATTTACAGTCATGGAAAATCAAACGATTCGCCACTTCTATTAAACTTCATTCGGTGTTGGTATTTAATTGATTCTTATTTTACAAAAAATGTTGGCTTTTGTCAATGTGTTTTGGGAAATTCTTATTTGACTCAGTTAACTAAACTTGGTAATGATTTTCGAAATCATAAACTCCCCAATTTACGCTATAAATCTTTAAATTACTATTTACAACTTCTCTGCTCATCTCATTATTAAAGAAAGGAAGACCGACGATACGATAACGTTCATCGTCCAACAAAGTTCTTGCCTCATCTCTTTCAGTAATTTGCAGTAAGAATTTCTCTTTCCAGCCTTCTTTACTATTTTTGAAGGTATTATTACTATCCAAAAATTGACTTCCTTTTGGCTCAATGAAAATCTGCCAAGAAGTATTTCCAACTTTTTTATCATTTGCAAGCAAGATAAAGTCAGGCTCAAAAGCACACCCTTCATCAAAACTATAGATTTTCACTGCTTTCTCATTTCGCAAAAGATAAATATCAGACCACTTTTCCTGCAAATCATTCATCAATTCACGGATAGCACGCACCAGATATTTCTCCTCGCTTGTTCCAAAGTTATCATCATAGGCATACCAATCTAGTTGATCGATATTTTCAAAAATCTCTGTTTCAGACTTGGTTTTTTGTGACCGTCCAAACTCTGCATTCCCATTTACATTAACAGTATACTTTCTCAAAATATTCTCTTCAAAAACTTCACGTACAGGAACAGATTCAAAGTTAGCTGAACCATAAAAGCGCTCTTCAGTTGGAACGATATCTTTTTCAATGCTATATAAAAGCTGTTCTGCAATATAGAGTTTCTGGTCTGAAGTTAACTCACTTATTTGTGATAAAGAAGATTCTACTATAATATTAACTTTTGAAAGCATTTCGATGAAGGCAGATACACCACTCAAGCCAAAGAAAGCTTTCTGTAAGTTTTTAAAGGTATACTGTTTATTGCGATTGATAGCTGCTCGAACAATATTGGAAGTAATTTCTTTTCCAAACTCGAAATTTAAGGTGTTTGTCGAATCAGTCGCAAAAATATCATCTTCTGAGAAAGCTTCAAAATCTCTTGTGTTGAAAGTCGGTAAACTGACCTCAAAGGAACTAGGAATGAAAGAGGTATCCAACAAACTTTCCTGTCGTTGTTCGACATATTCTTGATAAGAAAGACGTTTATTCATCCAAACAAGACCCTCTATATAGGTTCGTGTTTGTTTGAAAGACTCTTTTAGCTTTAATTCACGCTCTTCTAAATTGACATCATCAAAAATTCCAGACTCACGCAAGACTTGCTTTAATTCAGAAATATAGCGAGGATTATTGGCAGAATGATAATGAAGCTGTTCTATGACACGAAGTTCATTGTTTTCATTTTCATCAAATTTACGAGTGAACTTCTCCTCGATTTGATTATCAATCACAAAGGGATAATAACGTGCACCACGACCAATGAGTTGCTTTTCTGCATTGGTAGTGTTCCCTGCGACAAAACCGTTCTTTGTTGTCTTACCATCACGAATATCGTAAAGGCGAACAATATCAAAAAGATTCAAAACATCCCAGCCTTCGTTGAGCATATCAACTGCAAAAATAGCACGAATTTCATTTGAAGGGAGTTCCAGAGTATTCAACTCCACTAAATTGTTGCTAGTCTTGTTTTTCCCATCAATCACGAGTAAGCGTTCACGGCGAAAATCTTCCTGCAATTCCTCAATTAAATCTTGAAAAGAAAGTCCAGACTCCTCAAAAAAAGCAAATGCTTTTTCCAAGATATTTTTTTGCTCCTCATCATTTGCAGTTAAGTTTTTTTGAGACTGTACTTGTTCTACTGACAGATTGGCTAACATATCCAAAAAAGCCTCTAAGTTTCCTTTATTTTCAGCAATTTTTTGCGACTTAAACAAGACCAAAGGTTTGAGGTTGATGCCATGTTTCAAAGCGATTTTCTTGCGGTATTGGCTGATAATGATTGCCTGCAACATACGAGTTGGAAGTTCATTATCTACTAAGTGGAAAAGAACATCTTTAGAGTACTTATCCAAGCGGAACTCTTTCAAGTCATACTTGAAAATCAAAGATTTTTCATATTTTTTGGCAATATCTGGATTTGCTAAGTCAATGGTTGCTGTAAATTCAAATAAAGAAGATTTACGTGCTGTACTTTGAATGTTTTCAATCGTCGCCGTCCAGCTGTCGTTCTCATCTTTTTCTTTCTTACCGAGTCCAGCATTCAAGTGATGAGCCTCATCTGCCAATAACACAAGCGACAAATCTTCAAATTGCTCATAAGTTAGGCGATTTTCCCTTGGGGTGTTTAAATCTTGGTGAAGTTTTTGAATGGTTGTAAAAACAATATTGATACTATCAGGCTGACTATCGGAAAAATCTGTCACTTCACGTACTCCCACCACTTGATTATCAATCGTTATTTTATCCGCAAACAAGTATTTTCCCATCTCATTAGGCAAGAAGTTTGCCCTTGTCTTGGTAAGGATATTGTCGTTATTAACAAAAAAAATAAAATTGCGTTCACCCTGTTTAAATTTTTCGAGGATAATCGCTGCCATCAGCAAAGTTTTTCCTGAACCGGTCGCCATATTGTAGAGGACTTGTTCTGGTTTTTTTCGATTCTTCTCATCCCTTTTGTAGTAAAGATACCTCCCTAACGCCTCTTTCTGGTAAGGACGCAGTGGAAATTTCAGATTTTGCGTGATGTAGTCTGGAATGCTTGCCTTAAAGTCAATGAAGCCATTTTCACTAGCTTGCTTATAAATTTCATACACAAAAGCCATCACTTACTCCTCTCCATAGAAGTCTTTATTGAGTTTTTTCTCTTCTAGTGAAATGCCATAGTCGCTATCATCTATCTCTGAGTAATTAACATACAGGTTATTATTATCCACCAACTCCAGCAAGACTTGTTTTTGTTCAGCTAGTGAAAGTTTTTCGAACTCTGACTTTTTCAACTTTTTAGGGTCGACACGATAAGATAGGAACGAAGACTTTTTAGCCTGTTCAAATAGTTGAGATAGAGTTTCAGACTCTCTTGCCTCTAAGACTGTATTTTTAAAATCCTGGGCATCATTTTTGAGTTCGCAGTAGACAAACGAACCTCCACCCTGCCAGTCGACAGATTTTGAAATACCACCTTGTTCGCCCTCAATCACTTTTTCCAAACGTTTAACGGACACGGTCTCAATGTAGTCCATTTGTTCAATACCAATGTACTGGCGGTTCATTTTATGGGCAACGGCTGCTGTTGTACCTGATCCGAGGTGGTAATCTAGGACGATGTCTCCATCATCGGTCGTTAAATCAATAAACTTTTTAACCAGCTGTTCTGGCTTAGGGTAATCAAAAACTTTTTCTTTGAAAATTTCTTCTAAAACTTTAGTTCCCTGACCAGAAAAACTTTCATCAATCCAAGATGTAAAAACTGTTTGTTTCTTCCCATCACCTTTATATATTTTTTCGTAGAGCTCTGTTCTACCATCTTTTTCAAGTGACACTACCATATCATTTTTTTATAGCTTCTTCAAGTCTATTTTTTTACTCCATCTCCAGCACCCATCATCTCCATTCGGTAAGATTGGCAATACTTTATTACCCTCAAATTCAACTTCATAGAAGAGGTTAGGGCGGTCTTCTCTTCGACTGTTGCTTCCCCATTTTCGAATAAGCTGAGTTTTATAGTTTCCTCGGCTATCTTCATAAGCATAGTTTGAAGTGTCTTCGATAAAAGCTTTATTCAAGATTGCTCGTTCTTTATTTTTGGCGTAAAAAATTATAGTTTCGTGAATTTGAGCAATATATTTACTATCTTGACGACCTCCTCGACCTTTCCAGACAATATTTGAGATAAAATTATTTCTGCTGAACACCTCATCCATCAAAACTTTTAGATATGCTTGTTCATTGTCATCACATTGTACAAAAATTAAGCCATCATCACTCAGCAACTCCCGAGCCACCTCTAAACGATTCTTCATAAAAATTAACCATGTTGAATGATTGAAGCTATCATTGTAATTAAAGCTATCATTACCTGTATTGTAAGGCGGATCAATATAAATGAGTTTGACTTTCCCAGCAAAACGCTTTTTCAAACTATGCAGAACGATAAGATTATTCCCTTTGATGATAAGATTATCAGTATCTTTTATCTCTTCCACGTTATGCTCGCCAGTTTCGTCATAACGTTTAAAGTTAGTCAAGACCTTATCATCCAGTAAACGATTGATTTCTGTTGGAGCGAGTGTTTCATTAAAGAAAACCTCTTGACGTTTCACATCGTCCTTGGTTTGCCCTCCCTCAAGCACACAATCTTTATAAGGAAAATTCAGCACAACTTCTTTATTTTCAGAAAGATAATTTCTGTCTGGCATTCCAAGACCTATTTTTGTTTTGTAGGCTGTAAAGCTGTCAGGCAAGAACTCCTTGTTATTTAGAAATTGCAAAAAGATATCTTTTTTAAAGACCAATACCCCATTTTGTAGCTTTGAAAAGAAATGATTGGTCATTTTTTCATTACTACTCAACTGATTGAGTAAGTCAGGACTGTACTGCCGTGCCAGCTCAGCCAGCTTATTTTTATTTAGCACACCATCCACTAAAAACTTAGGATTTTTAGAGAGAACCTGCTCTAATTCATGTTTCATATACGGAATCTCCTTCTCACTTAAAATTTGTGAAGAGCTGATAGTATTCCTTTATATGTATATATAAAGGAAGGGTATACCCTTCGGTTTTATTCAATTTTCTAGTTCTATTATAGCATATTTGAGCATGTTTAAAAGAAATGATAAAAAAGCTTGAGGAATCTTGTATTTCCTCAGGCTTTTCTTATCCTTTAAAGTGACAATAGTCGCACCACTGCCTCCAGCATTTTGTGGGGCATAGCCAAAACTCTTGACATGTTTGTTTCTTTGTAGATATTTGGTGACACCTTCACGGATAACACCTGTTCCAATACCATGGATGATGTCAACTTGAGCCATATTATTAAGCAGGGCTTGGTCTATAAAGGCATCTAGCTCATTCATGGCTTCTTCATAGCGTTTACCTCGAAGATCCAGTCTGGCTTGTGGGCCACGACCAGATGTCCGTTTCACAACATTGACTTGTTTCTTCTTGACTTGCTTTTCTTGCTGGGCTTGAACGAGGTCAAATTCTTTCTCTTCTAAAGTCATCTTAATCAAGCCAACTTGGGCTTCCCAGCGGCCATCTTTGAGTTGACTGGTCAAGGTACCACGCTGGCCATAACTGAGCACCACGATATCATCTCCCACCTTTGGAGCTCGTTTTTTCTTAGCCTTTTGAAGAACCTTATTTTTAGATAAATCTACTTTTTCAGGAGCCAATTTTTTCAGCTTGGCCTTAGCTTCAATGATTTCATGGGGTTTGAGTTGGGATTTACTATGGAGATTCTTGAGAATCTGGTCACTTTCACTTAGGGCCATGTCCACAATCTCAGCAGCCTGTTCACGCGCCTTATTAAGCTCGGTTTCTTTTTCACGATTGAACTCATTGTAGAGTTTTTTGAGCGCTCGGTTCATCTTGAGATTTTCTTGCTCCACCTCACGGATATTGTCCAAGCGTTTACGACTCTCTAGCGTCTGCTCTTCCAGTTGCTCAATGATACGATTGACATCATTGTCCTGATCGACCTGCTGGCTGGCATCCCCTACGATAACCTCAGATAGGCCTAGACGTTTGGCAATTTCAAAGGCATTGCTTCGACCAGGCACTCCCTGCATAAAGCGATAGGTCGGGCGTAGAGTTGCAGTATCAAACTCCATGCTGGCATTTTGCACAAAGCTGTCTCGATACCATAGGCCTTGAGCTCTGGATAGTGGGTCGTCGCCATGGTCTTGACTTGACGCAGGCGAAGGTCTTCCAGAATAGCCATGGCAAGAGCAGCTCCTTCTTGAGGGTCTGTACCAGCTCCCAACTCATCCAAGAGTAAGAGTGAATGTTGGTTGACCTTGCCAAGAATATCCACAATATTGGTCATGTGGCTAGAGAAGGTAGACAAGCTCTGTTCAATAGACTGCTCATCGCCAATATCGGCAAAGATTTCTTCAAAAATACCAACACGACTTCCCTTATCTGCTAAAATTGGCAAACCAGACTGAGCCATAACCTGCGTCAATCCCAGAGTTTTAAGCATGATAGTCTTCCCACCTGTATTGGGACCTGTAATGACAATGGCTGTTAAATCTTGACCAAAATGGACATCATTTGCGACGGCATTTGACCAAAGGGTGGCAGACATGGAGCAGTTGAATCTCCTGATTTTCTGACAGCTGAGGGACGACTGCTTGTCTTTCTTGGATAAAGCGGACCTTGGCACGAATCAAATCCAGATGACCGATAATCCAAGCGTCATTAGCAATCTCAGCCGCATGAGGGCGGACACGTTCAGAAATTTCTTGGAGAATGCGAAGCATTTCATAGCGCTCATCTGCTCGTAAACTGGCAATTTCTTCGCTCAGTTTGACCACCTCACGGGGTTCAATATAGACGGTATTTCCACTAGCAGAAATATCATGAACGACACCTGCAATCTTATTGCGGTAGGTGTTTTTGACAGGTAGAACCTGACGGCCATTTCTACTGGCAACGATTCCTTCTGTCAACATCTGCGCTTTTTGCTTGAGCAAATCTTGCAAGACATCGCGTACCTGACTCTCGCTATCATGGATTTTTCGACGGATGCGCGCCAATTCTTCACTGGCAAAATTTTCAATGAAACCTGCATCATTAAAGGCTTGGAGATTTCCTTGTAATTGCGGAAAATCATGTAATTTCTCAAACCAAAGGGCTAATTCTTCCAAGCTGACATTTTCCAGATTAGCATAAAAACTTTGCAGTTCTCGGCTAGCAAGAAGTACGCGCTTCAAGAGTAGGAACTCCTCGATATTGAGGTCCGCTCCCATCTCCAACCGCTTGCAGACTCCTGCGATTTCCTTGGTTGCAAGAATAGTAAAATGCGGTTGCTCGACGAAAAGAGCCTGCATTTCCTTCATCTCAGCAAAAGCCTGTTTGATTTTATCCGCTTTGGCAGTCGGAGCCAACTGTCTCAATTGCTCCAAGCCCTGCTCGGTCAACAAATGGGGTTCAAACAAAGCCTTGACCTTATTGAACTCTAATGTTTCTAATATTTTCTTGTTCATCGTTATTTCCTTGTCTTTGAATGTCTATACTCTTCGAAAATCAAATTCAAACCACGTCAGCGTCGCCTTACCGTACTCAAGTACAGCCTGCGGCTAGCTTCCTAGTTTGTTCTTTGATTTTCATTGAGTATTAGGTGTGGTAGCTTTTTACATTCTGATAGATTCGAGTCAAATCTGTAAACAAAGGGCTAGGAAAACTCCTGCCCTTTTTATCCGATTAAATTTGTCACCCAGATTTGTTTGAGCCAACTGGTTGTTACTGGTATGCTCTGGATGATGTGTTTTGCGACGATACTCTTTTCAAGAGGATTTTGTATAGCTGCCATGGGGATGGTCGCCAAGATTGTCAAGGCCATTTGTAAGACAAATAAGGTCACCAACATGGACAAGATACCTGCTGAAACTTGGAACAACTTACTACCAAGCTTTTTACTAGGAATCAAGTGTAAGAGGAGACCAAGTAAACGACCGATACTATAGACAATCCCAAATACAAGCAAGTAACCGATCCCTGCATAAAAGACCTTATCCAACTGAAAGAGTTGATCCGATGGGAAAAAGAAAGTTCCCTGTCCTTCCTGCGGATTTGCATAAGGGACCAGCAAATGGAATTGCTCTCCAAGCCCCTTATAAAACTGGCCAGCCATAAAAGCCGATGCCATGGCTGAAATCAGGTAATAAACCTGTAAGAGCAGGCCTCTCCGATAGCCGATATAAAATCCCCAAGCCAAGACCAATAGAAGAAGGATTGAAATCATAAGGAATCCTCAATCTTGCTCTGTTCTTGCTTGCAAGTCACAAGCTTGTGACGCAATTCTTTTAATTCTTGCTCCTTATCATCAAATTCAATCTCACGGCTGAGCTGAGTTGATAAACAGTTGACTGCCAACAAAAGAGCGATTGTTTCATCGTCTGCACTAGGCATTTGTTCTTTAATTGCTTGGTATTTTTCTGTCGCAACCTTAGCGATTTCCTCCATAAAGAGATTATCATGCTCGCTTGTCAAGGTTAATGATTTTTTCCCGAATGTAAATTTGAATCGATTTAGATTTGCCATAAAATTCACCTCACGATATTATACCAAAATTCGCTAATTTTGTCAGTTTTTACAAATTTACCTGCTTTTATGGTACAATAGAAACTATGGCAAGTATAACACTCACACCAAGTGAAAAGGAGATTCAGGCTTTTCTTGAACACTATCAAACCAGTCTGGCTCCCAGCAAGAATCCCTATATCCGCTACTTTTTGAGACTACCTCAAGCAACGGTTTCTATCTATACTTCTGGAAAGGTCTTGCTTCAGGGTGAAGGAGCTGAGAAATACGCCAGTTTCTTTGGCTATCAAGTTGTAGAGGAAAACAGCGGACAAAATCTCCCTTTGATTGGGACAGATGAGGTGGGAAATGGTTCCTACTTTGGTGGACTTGCAGTTGTGGCTTCCTTTGTCACTCCAGACCAGCATGACTTCTTACGAAAACTCGGTGTAGGGGATTCTAAGACTCTGACCGACCTAAAAATCCGTCAGATCGCCCCTATCCTCAAGGAAAAAATCCAACATCAGGCACTGCTTCTCTCACCAAGCAAGTACAACGAGGTCATCGGAGACCGCTACAACGCTGTTTCGGTTAAAGTTGCCCTCCATAACCAGGCTATCTATCTCCTTCTTCAAAAAGGCATTCAGACTGAGAAAATTGTGATTGATGCCTTTACCAGTGCTAAAAATTATGACAAGTACTTGGCACAAGAGGCCAATCGTTTCAGCAATCCTATCAGCTTAGAAGAAAAGGCTGAGGGCAAATACTTGGCTGTCGCAGTTTCTTCTATCATTGCGCGTGATCTCTTTCTAGAAAATCTTGAAAATCTGGGACGAGAGCTGGGCTATCAACTTCCAAGTGGAGCTGGAACGGCTTCTGATAAGGTGGCTAGCCAGATTTTGCAAGCCTATGGTATGCAAGGACTCAATTTCTGCGCCAAATTGCACTTTAAAAATACTGAAAAAGCGAAAAAACGCTTAGAAAGGTAAGTTATGAATTCATTTAAAAATTTCTTAAAAGAGTGGGGATTGTTCCTCCTAATTCTGTCATTACTAGCTTTAAGTCGTATCTTTTTTTGGAGCAATGTTCGCGTAGAAGGGCATTCCATGGATCCTACCCTAGCGGATGGCGAAATTCTCTTTGTTGTCAAACACCTACCTATTGACCGTTTTGATATCGTGGTTGCCCATGAGGAAGATGGAAATAAGGACATCGTCAAACGTGTCATCGGAATGCCTGGCGACACCATCCGTTACGAAAACGATAAACTTTACATCAATGATAAAGAGACAGATGAGCCTTACCTAGCTGACTACATCAAACGCTTCAAGGATGACAAACTCCAAAGCACTTACTCAGGCAAGGGCTTTGAAGGAAATAAAGGAACTTTCTTTAGAAGTATCGCTGAAAAAGCCCAAGCCTTCACAGTTGATGTCAACTACAACACCAACTTTAGCTTTACTGTCCCAGAAGGAGAATACCTTCTCCTCGGAGACGACCGCCTGGTTTCTAGCGACAGCCGCCACGTAGGTACCTTCAAAGCAAAAGATATCACAGGGGAAGCTAAATTCCGCTTCTGGCCAATCACCCGTATCGGAACATTTTAAGAAACCTAAGAGGCCGAGAATCAAGAATCTCAGCCTCTTCTTCTATCGTGAGAAGTGATTATTCACTATCCAGTTTGATTAAGATAGAAACAAAGTTATACTCAATGAAAATCAAAGAGCAAACTAGGAAGCTAGCCGCAGGCTGTACTTGAGTACGGCAAGGCGAAGCTGACGTAGTTTGAATTTGATTTTCGAAGAGTATTAACTCTCACCTATTTATGCAAAGGAATCTTATGGAAGTTTATTTTTCAGGAACCATTGAACGGATTATTTTTGAAAATCCCAGCAATTTTTATCGCATCCTTCTCCTAGAAATCGACGATACGGACGCAGAGGATTTTGATGATTTTGAAATTATTGTCACTGGCACCATGGCTGATGTGATTGAGGGAGAAGATTATACTTTTTGGGGGCAAATTGTCCAGCACTCCAAGTATGGGGAACAACTGCAAATCAGCCGTTATGAACGTGCAAAACCAACTAGCAAGGGATTGGTTAAGTACTTTTCAAGTAGCCATTTCAAGGGAATTGGTCTCAAGACAGCTCAGAAAATCGTGGATACCTATGGCGACAATACCATTGACGAAATTTTACAACACCCAGAAAAGTTAGAAGGTATCGCAGGGCTCTCTGCCAAAAACCGCGAGGCATTCGTCTCCACTCTTCGTCTCAACTACGGAACGGAGATGGTTTTAGCCAAACTGGCCAACTACGGCATCCCTAATAAATTAGCCTTTCAGATTCAAGACTTTTACAAGGAAGAAACCCTTGATGTGGTTGAAAATTATCCCTACCAGCTGGTTGAAGATATCAAGGGTTTGGGCTTTACCATTGCTGACCAATTAGCGGAGGAACTAGGCATCGAAAGTCAGGCTCCTGAACGCTTCCGTGCTGGTCTAGTTCATAGTCTTTTTCAGGCCTGTATGGAAACAGGGGATACCTATGTTGAAGCACGGGATTTGCTAGAACAAACCCTTACTCTCCTTGAGTCTTCCCGTCCCGTGGAACTGGACCCCGGCCAAGTAGCTCAAGAACTCTCCTACCTGATCGAAGAAGACAAGGTTCAGCAGATTGATACCAAAATCTTTGACAACAGCCTCTTTTTCGCTGAGGAAGGCATCCGCAGTCACTTGGTTCGTATCCTTGAAAAAAGAGAACAAAAGAGCCAGGATTTAGAAACCATTCAAAAACATATCACTACTGTCGAGCAAGAGCTGGGAATTGAGTATGATAGTATTCAAAAACAAGCTATCTGTGATGCTATCCAGAACAAGGTCTTTATTCTGACAGGTGGGCCTGGTACTGGTAAGACAACGGTTATCAATGGGATTATCGCTGTTTATGCCCTTTTAGAAGGACTTGACCTCAAGAAAAAAAGCAATCTACCTATTCTTCTTGCCGCTCCAACTGGACGAGCAGCTCGCCGCATGAATGAATTGACAGGTTTGCCTAGCGCGACCATACACCGTCATTTAGGAATGACAGGTGACGATGATACCAGCCATCTTGAAGATTATCTGGATGCTGACTTTATCATCGTGGATGAATTTTCTATGGTGGATACTTGGCTAGCCAATCAACTCTTCTCCAACATCTCTTCTAACAGTAAGATTCTAATCGTAGGTGACAGCGACCAGCTACCGTCTGTCAGCCCTGGACAGGTTCTAGCGGACCTGCTTCATATTCCTTTGATTCCTCAGACTCGCTTGGAAAAAATTTACCGGCAAAGCGAAGAATCAACCATCGTCACCCTAGCTAGTCAGATTCGACAGGGTATCTTGCCAGCTGACTTTACCCAGAAAAAAGCTGACCGTTCCTACTTTGAAATCGCTAGTGGCCATATTCCTGCCACCATTGAAAAGATCTTAGGCGCTGCTCTCAGAAATGGTATCCCTGCCCGTGATATCCAAGTTCTGGCTCCCATGTACCGAGGGACGGCAGGGATTGATGCCATCAATCAGCTCATGCAAGATCTTCTCAATCCACCACAAAAAGATCAACTCAGTTTTGAGGCTCCCCAATGCCACTATCGTAAGGGCGACAAGGTCATTCACCTAGTCAATGATGCTGAAATCAATGTCTTTAACGGAGATTTGGGAGCCATCACAGACCTGATTCCTGGTAAATACACCGAATCGAAACAAGACGAGATTGTCATTGATTTTGATGGCAATGAAGTCTCTTACCCACGTAACGAATGGTACAAGATTCGCCTAGCCTATGCCATGAGTATCCATAAATCTCAGGGGAAGTGAGTTCCCTGTTGTCATCCTACCGATTACTAGTGCTAGCCGACGTATGTTGGAGCGCAATCTCATCTATACCGCCATTACACGCGCCAAAAGCAAACTCATCTTACTAGGCGAATTACAGGCTTTCGACTATGCTACCCAACATATCGGAACTGCCCGAAAAACCTATCTGATTGAACGATTCAGCGATTTAATTGAAAATGTTGAAGAAAATACACAAGATGTTTCCGAAACTGCCCCATCAACCTACTCTGAGCAATCCTATATCTTAACCGAAGAAAACTGGGACAGCATTCCAGCCATGATTGGGATTACAGAAGCAGATCTCAAAGAGATTTTTGGAAAATAGTGCACAAGAAAACCCACCAATTCAGGTGGGATTTTTGTTTATTAAGATTATTTAACTGTTGCTGTGCTTGTAATCAATTCAACAGCTTTTTTGATTGTGATATCGTGTTTCAACATATCAGCTGAAAGTAAGCTTTGTACTTGAGCAACTTCCATGTTGTAGTCTGTTGCCAATTGCTCAACTTCTTTTTGGATTTCTTCTTCTGAAGCGTCAAATCCTTCAGCTTTGGCAACTGCTTCAATAACAAGGTTAGTCTTAGTACGTGACTCAGCTTCTGCTTGGTATTGGTTGTGAAGGTCTTCTTGAGTAGTTCCAGTGATTTGGAAGTACATGTCAGGGTTGATACCTTGACGTTGCAAGTTTCCAAGGAATTCATTTACTGAACGGTGAACTTCTTCGTGGATCATTTCTTCTGGAAGTTCTACAATTTCAGCGTTTTCTACAGCTTTATCAATTGCTCGCACCTTCAACTGCATCTTTGTAAGCTTCTTCTTTAGCAGCAGACCCAATTCCTTGCGGTATTTTTTTCTTTCAATTCAGCAAGTGTTTCAACTTCTTCATCGATGTCTTTTGCAAGCTCATCGTCAAGAGCTGGAACTTCTTTCGCTTTTTACTTCGTGGATAGTTGTTACGAATTTAGCTTCTTTACCTGCAAGGTCTTCTGCTTGGTAGTCTTCTGGGAATGTTACAACGACATCAACAGTTTCACCAGCTGAGTGACCTACCAATTGGTCTTCAAAACCAGGGATGAATTGACCTGAACCAAGTCCAAGTGAGAAGTTTTTCACCTTTTCCTCCGTCAAATTCAACACCGTCGATAGAACCAACGAAGTCGATGACAACAGTGTCGCCGTTTTCAGCAGCAGCTTCCTTGATAACCAATTCAGCCAAGTTGTTGCGTTCGCGTTCGATACGCTCTTCAACGTCAGCATCAGTTACTTCTTTTTCTACATCTACTGATACTTCAAGGTTTTTGTAGTCACCCAATTTTACTTCAGGTTTTGTAACGACTTCAGCAGTGATAACCCAGTCTTGACCTTTTTCCATTGAAGTTACGTCAATTTTTGGTTGAGCAACTACTTCTAGGCCAGCTTCTTTTACAGCTGCTTCATAAGCGTTTGGCAAAAGAGCGTTCATAACATCTTGGTAAAGTGACTCTTCACCAAATTTTTTGTCGAAGATAGGACGTGGAAGGTGACCTTTACGGAAACCTGGAACATTAAGAGATTTCTTCACTGAGTTGAAGACACGGTCCAATTCTGGTTTGATTTGGTCTTGAGAGATAGTAAAAGTCAAGACACCACGGTTTGTTTCTTTGTTTTCAAATGATACAGACATTCTGTCATTTCTCCTTAAAATTTTTTAAATACAGTCTATTATAACATTTTCCATTGATAAAAGCTAGGCTAATGTAGACAATTATAGACAACAAGCCACTTTTTCTAACTAAAATACTCTCAAAGTATAGACAATCTTAGACTACTTTGGACATCTTTTGGTTACTTTTTGGTTAGTCATTTTCCAAAACTAATTTATCTAATTTTTCAGTTATATTCGACTTCATCTTCTCAGTAACATGAGTATAAACACTTAAAGTCATTTTTTCATTCGTATGACCTACACGATCCATTATCGCTTTTATAGGTACTTCCAATTCTGCAAGTAAACTTATATGCGAATGCCTAAAAACATGAGTAGTCAATACAAAATCATCTTTCTTAATCTCACTTTTCCTAAAACTATTTTTCAAAAAATTATTGAAACTAGTTATCATTAAGGGGGAACCATTATTTGTAAATATATAATCACCTTCTTCCTCTAAAAGAAGATACTCATTTACAATTTCTATCACTCTACCACTAATACCGATCACTCTATATGAAGCCAAACTTTTCGGACTATCCAAAAATACTTCCGACTTACTTCCATTTGTATGAAGGGTATATTTAACTTCTAATGTTTTGTTTTCAAAATCAATATTATCTTTCGTCAAAAGCTAAAACTTCTCCAAATCTTAAACCTGTTAAATACATAAATTCAACAATTAAACGACTTTTTATAGTTCTTTTTCTTCCTTATCTAAAAAAATTCAGATACTGAAACATTTCATTTCTTGTTAAATATTTATTTTGTTTTTCTAATTTCTTTCAGGTTCTTTTTTCTTTTTGGTAAAACTACCTTTTCAACAGGATTTTCTATTATATAACCAACTTTCAAACAATACTTAAAAAATGAGTTTAATAATACTTTTTTATTTTGTCTATGATCTGACGAGCAGGACAATTCCAATAGTATATTTTGAACAATTCGACTTGTCACATCTAATAACAAATAATTTTCCAACTTCCGAATTTCTCCAATTATTGTATATTTTTGTGACTTAAACGTACTCTTTTTCAATTCTGTTTCACGAATTTTCAAATATTCTTCATAGGCTTGTTTAACTGTAATATCTCTAACTACTTCCTTCTGCTTTTCTATTTTCTCCCTCTTTTTTTCTATTTTCTCATCCAACAATAGTCTTGCCTGTTTCTGAGCTTGCCTTGTCTTAGAAGTTAAAGTTATAGAAACTTGCTTCCACTTATTCCCTTCTAAATCAAAATATTTTTCATAATATCTATATTTTCCATTCTCCAATTCTCTAAAAAACATTTTATACTCCTTTTAAAAATGAGTATATCTCTAGTCAATAACTATAGTATATCATTTTTTTTCCAATCAAATATATCTAACTCTCTCTCTATGCAGAAGAAATAAATAAAATCCTCTCACGTTAATCAATACTTTTTGTCCTGTTCTAAAAGATATATCTTTAAATTCTTTCGTCTTTTGACTTTCGTCTAATCTCCTTTCAATTGTTTTAATACTAATCGAAGGAAAATAATTTGCTTTTAAATCCTTCTTTGACACACAAATATCAGGATAATTATTATATAATTTTTCCATTTTTATTCTCCTATTTCCAAACAATCTTTGAATACCTGGTGGAACTTTTTGACCTAAAATCCGAATTTTAAGCCATATCCAGGTTTCTTTATGTTCACTATTCTCTATAAAAAACAACAAAAAAAACAAGCCATTTCTGACTTGCTATTATTCACATTTTCAAGAATGAGTAGACTGAGTACCTAATACCACCCCACCAATTCCAAGAACTGCTAAAAAAGCTTTTAATATAGGATTATTAATAAACACAAATATTAAAACTAAACAAACTATAATTAATATAACTGAAATAATTAGAAAGACCGTTCCTTCCAAAACTACTTTAAACATACTTCTAACAAAATAAATCATCAAACCAATTCCAATCAAATAGAATAAAAATGCTCCAAAAACGTACCATAATGGTTGATTATTATTATGCCCTATAATTTTAAAAGGAGAATCTTGAGAATAGTTCATCAATAATACTTCATTCAAAGCCTTTAATTTAAATAAATAAATAATAACTGAAAAATATATAGAATAAAAAAATAAAACTACTTGCAACGGAACTTGATTCCACACTTTTTTTTAACAACTTTATTCTCCTTCTTCTCTCATAATTTTTGCCTGATTTATTATCTTTTCTTCCCTAACTAAATTCATATTTTTTTTCAAAAAAAGCCAAAATAGTAAATATTACTACTAATAGTATAATCAGGTATAAAATAATCGACAACCAAAAAATTCCATCAAAAACCGAAGCATTATCAGCTGATACAGATAATATTTTAGAACTAATCAGTTTTAAAAAAGTAAACATCTTTTCGGTAAATCCTGCTAAAAAAGCAACTAAAATTACAGAAATAAAAAGTGTAATCTTGACTTTCTCAACATCTAATTTTGTTTCAATCATTATTTTCTTTGACTGAAATTCTTTATCAGTTAAAGATAAATAATCTTCTATACTGATAGAATAATCCAAAGCTGCTTGCTCGTCCTCAGTCCTTATTATAAAATCTTTTACCGTAGTCAACAGAGACTTTTGTTCCATAAATTACCCCACCATTCTTTAATTAATTATAGCACAAAAGAGCAAATAATTACTAAACTGCCCTTTTTTTCTTTTTTCAATATGCACTTTTTTGGTACTCATTCCATAAAGCCTGAAGTTCATCTGCATTTTCTAAAACATATTGTCTTACATTTTCATATCTTTTGACTTTAACTTTCCATCACGAAGTTCACCATTTAAAAACATTGATCCAACTTCCTCGCCATGAATATAAATATGAATATGAGCCATCTGACCTTTATGGTTGTGTTCGTTCGGACGAATCTCAATACCATACTTTAAGAAAGAGTACTTAGGCATGTAATAACCCCACGTAGTCCTTCCACGTTTCAAGGTAGTTATCACGATTCAATTCAATTTGTTTTTGTGCAAATCGAACATCATAATCTGCCAAGTCAAAATCCTCTAAGACTTCACCAGTAAGAATACTAAATGTACCAATCAATTCTTCATCATCATACATACGCAGAATTGGATTGTTAGGATTTTTGGAAATATCTTCTTTGGTTACTTCCAAATTTGTCACACCAAATTCTTTAATCATGATTCCTTCTCCTTTCACTTTCTTTTATTATACCACAAAAAACAAAACAAGCCATTCCTGACTTGCCATTCTTTCTATGCTAGTTATTCAATTCTAACAATTCACTTTCAACACGTTTCAAAGCTACTTGTACTTCTTCTGTACCACGATAACCCTCAAGAGAAGCCAACTGACCTTCTATCCTTCCCAAAATACGTAACACTTTGTCTAATTCATTTTTTTGTTTAGGCTTAGATAGTTCTTGATTCTCAACTTTCAATCTCGTAACTTCTTCATTCAATCTTGAATTTTCTAATACAACTTCTTTCATCAAATCCATTGTTTCCAAGATTTCTTTAGCACGTGAACTATTTTTATATAGATTTTTTCTAGCTTCTTTCTCATACTTCATTTCATCAGAAATATATTCTGTATCTTTTTTGATAGAAGCATGTTCTTGTGACAAACGATCATGTTCCTTAGATAAGCCACTATGCTCACTAGATAAACGATCATGTTCCATTTCACGTTCTTTTGACAATGCCTTCATTTCAGCTTTAAGACCACTATTATCTCTAGCTAATTTAATAGCAATACCAACTAATGAAGCTATCGTTGCAACAATTCCACTAAATGTTATCCAATCCATAATTGAATACTCCTCAATCATTTTTTCTCCTTTCTATCTTATCATATTTCCTAAAAAGAAAAAATAAGGCAAAGTTTCCTCTGCCTTATTCATTTACTAATCTTACTTTTACACCTTCCACTGTAAAAGCCTTTCTTCGACTTAAATCTAATCGAATCAATTTGAAATATAAATTTATTCTTTTTCCAAAAGGATATACTCTAAACACTAAATGATACATTTCATCTACATCGGAAAAACTTTTTTTCAAAGGAGCTTCAACACCATTCCATGCTTCTCTACAATAAGCAATACCTGTAAATCTTTCAACATTCAAAAAACTTAACTCTACAATTCCTTGATAAGTCTCTTTTATTGCATGTTTATTAATCATAACCATTCGCTGATTTGCATCACTTTCACCTGCTTCCGTAAAAAGATTGATTTTAGGAGGTAACTCATCTTTTAATTTTCGAATTCCAAGATAGGCCTTGTTTAAGATATTTTTGAATAGATAACGCTGAAAAAGTTTTTCTTGAAACCACTTCATAAACTGACAAATACCAATGCTAATAAGAGCCATTAAAATCCATAATGAAGATTCATTCTCTTGAAATGGAAAATCCACTACGATTGAAAAAATCAAGACTAACACAATACCTTCAGAAAATGAATAAATGAATCTCTCAACACCAAAACGCAATTTTGAAAAGGAAACAGCTAAGATAAAAATAACCATTAAAAATCCTAAATAATTTGAACTAATTTCAAGTATTGCTGATATTTTCTTAATCAGAATTGCACATGCTATCATTTCAAACACTAAAGATTGCCATTTAAACAACTGACCTAGCAACCAATTCACTCCACAAATTGCAGATAATTTATACCCCAATTTATCAGATTCTCTCAAAATTCTAAACAACTCTTTCATCCTGTCTCCCTTAATTCAATTTACGTCGCCCCAAAACTATCGCAATCAATCCTACAAATCCCCAAATAGTTGTGAAGATTGTACTAGCTGAACCTGTATTCGGAAGGACTTTTAACTGACCTTCTTTATCTTTCAAAGCGATTGTACCGTCAGACTGCTTCACAGCACCAATTTCATAAGGCTCTTTTTCAGCATAATCACCTTCGCTTGTTTCAACTACTACCTTCCCTTGATTGGTAGATACAACTGTATGACCTGTATTCGTTTCAATAGGCTGTTCTTTGATTTCTTCTTTAGTGACATTCAATGGTTTAGGTTCATCAGATTCTTTCACACCTACATTATCTTCTGCTTTTTGTTTTGCTTCCTTAATTTCAGGAGTATCTTCTACAGTAGGCTTCTTATCTTCTTTTGGCGTTTCTTCTTTCGGTTTTTCTTCCTTTGGTTTTTCTTCCTTTGGTTTCTCTTCCTTCGGCTGTTCTGATGGAGTTTTAGGTTCTACAACAACTCCTGTATTATCCTTTTCCTGCTGTTTCTCAGAATCTTTTCCAAGATTTTCAGAAGGTTTATCTTCTTTTGGTTGATCTTCCTTCGGTTTTTCAGATGGAGTTGTAGGCTCTACCACAACTCCTGTATTATCTTGTGAAGGCTCTTTTTCTGTTTTATTACCTAAATCAAGATTCTCACCTTCAGTTTGAATAGCAGGAACAACAGCAGGCTTTTCTTCTTTTGGCTGTTCTGCCACAACTAAACCAGCAGTATCTTGTTTAGAAGCTACACTTCCACCCAAAGTTAATTCATCAGCATTTACACCAGCTACAAAGCCGCTTAATACAGTTACACAAACTAGTGTTACAATTTTTTTATTCATATTTTTTTCCTCTTTTTTTTCTTTATTTTTCCAATTACATAATAAAAATTCTTTGCTTGTTCAGCAGTAAATACACGATAATCAGTAATTCCTGTTTCTTGCATTGGTTTAATTACATTACATTCAGAAATCAAAATTGAACCATCATCCCTCACATCTTCGACAAAGGCTACATGTCCATAAAAGCTATGACTACCTGCTTGCCCCCCTTGAAAGCTAAGAGCAGAATGTTTTGTAGGAGTATTCGTTACTTCATATCCTGACTTATGCGCCCAGTCTCGACCATTCCCCATGTATGGATCAAAATGTATTCCAAATTCTTTTGCTCGATTGAATACATACCAAGTACATTGACCATAAGGATAAGACTGAGTAATATAGCCTTCTTTTGTAATTTCCTTATCAATCGAATATCCACTAGGTAAATCAGTTGAAACTTGACCAAATGGCACATCAGCACTACCAGCTATTGCGTTCCCACCTGAAGAACCATCAGATTCAATCGTACCTTTAAAGACTTCATACCACTTCTTACTATCCTTTTCCAGCTTCCCTAATTTTGTCTGACCGTCTGAAAGTGAGACACCTTCATAATGTTCAGACCAATATTTTGCACTTTCAAAAGGATCAGTTGCCTTTTGCATATAGTCTTTTACTTTTTTATAGCCATGATTCAACTCATAAGACATCAATTCCAGTTCCACCGTACTATCTAAAGTACGAGAACTAGCATTTCTCCATCTATCACCATTGATAGTATTATCCCAACCTGACCATTGAAAGTAACCAGCAACCCCACCTGATGGATTCGTTAGTTTAGGATCAAAGTCACTTTCTCTTTCAGCATTGGCAAGCGAACCACTAGCACCCTCTAAAGTAAATTTCTCTTTAGAGAGTTGCCAGTTTAGAATCTTAATGACATCTTCTGCTCTTTCAACAGAAATATTTGCCTTTTGAGCCACCTCTTGCGCTGTTAGTCTTGTTCTCTTTCCAGTCGTACTACCTGATGAGCCACCAGCAGAAACAACTCCGATAACGCTTAGAAGAATTAAGAGAATCACTAAAAACGTAGGTATGAGACTTGCGAAAAAGAATCCAAAATGTTTCGCTGTTTTGTTACCCATTAAATTTCAACCTTTTTCCTTTTTTTAGCTTTCAATTTTTTGGTTTGCTTACTTCTAAATGCCTTAGAGGTTTTTCCCTCACTTTTAGGATTTTTTACAACTGTTTTTCTCCTTCCCCTAGCTTTAGGATTGACCGTTTTCGGAGTCTGCATTTTCTGTTTCACTGATCCTTCCTGATTCTCTTTAAATGGCTTCTGACCTTTCTTCAATCGTTCTTCCTTCAACCGTTGAATTGACTCACGAGAAGCCTTTTTTTGACCAGCATATTTTTCAGCCTGACTATTTCTAAGTCTTTTTTTCTCTTTCAAGACTTTTCTATCGTCACTACCCTCTTTAAAAGCATTGGCTCTCACTCCATAAAGTTTGGCTAGCGTTCTACTGCCTTTTTCTTTTAAAGCATTGACTGAACTATTTTTACGTTCCTTCATCGAATTCATTCGATTCTTAATCACATCACCTTTTTCAGCAACCTTATCTACTAACGGACTTTGTTTGCGTAAAGACTTAAGTTTTTCACTCAACTTATCTTTACCCATCTTCAATCCACCTTTAGCAAACTGTCCACCAACTTTAAGTCCGTTTCCACCTGCTTTCAAACCAGTCTTACCTGTTTTTGACAATCTTTCTTTCAGTTTTTGAACAGACTGAGAATTGCTTATTTCTCGACCAATCTTACCAATAGGACTATTGGTTACTCTTGAAAATGCTGATAAAAGCGAATGTCTATACTTCCACATTAGAAACAATAATACACCTTTTAAAAAGACTGTAACGAGTAAATCACCACCTACTGCAGTAGAGATAAATTCAGTTAAAGTATTGTAAAAGAATGAAAATATACTAGTTGCTAAAAGCATAATTGATGATAAAGCAAGCATTGATATTCCTTTTTTATTAAATCCAATCAATAAATGCTCCATCTTAGGAAACAGACTTAGAAGAAGGATAAATGGTAACAATAGGATTAAAAAGATAAACGATTAAAAAGAAGAATCGTGACAAACCTAACAATAAATAAATAGTTCCCATCACAATAATATCGACATCAGAAGCAAAGGCATACATAAATTTTAAGCCCCACTCATTTTTCAACATCTTGTTTTCAGGATCTTTATCTTTTGCAAGATCCTTGACTTTTTTATCGCCAACTAAATGATCTCCATCACCCTGCTTATAAGCAGCTAAATCTTCAAATTCTTTTTCAGAAAGAAGAAATGAACCATCTTCTTTTACAGGAGAATTCATATACTTATATCCCTTCAACAAAGTTTCAGAAAAATATGTTTCTACTCCATTTTTACTTTCACCAGTTAAAGTTTTTGTAATTTCCCCATTCAAAGTAATTGTTGTTGTTCTAAAGCTATCATAGACATGAGTTATCAAATACTTATTTTGACCATTGACATTAAGTTGAATAAAATAAACTCCAATACAAGTATAAATCAATAACATTTTTATCAATGTTTTGAAAAAACTACCTTTTCCAGTCGCAAATAAATACAGTAAATAAACTGCCATACTTGCACCAACCAAATAAATAATTTCTCGACTAAACAAAGAAGAAAATACTTTACTAGAATTATTTACAGTTTCATTCAACAATCCACTAACATCACTCATTCCTTCAACAGCAATATAAACTTGTGCAACTACATAGAAAACAAGTTTTCCAAGCCAAAAAACAGACTGAACTAGAGAATTAAAGAAATAATTAACATTGGAATCAAATCCAAAAAACTTTTTATCAAGTAAACTTTACTTGTTAAATCAGACATCTTAGACTTATAATTCTCATAAGTCAGTTTGCTATTTTCTGCTTCCTTTTTCTTTTGATTCTCTTTTTCCTCAGCTTCTTTCTTAACCTTGTCTAATATTTTTTTAGCATTATCAGAAGGATCAACCAGTTTAGGCTTATTCGTGTTCCTATCAAATTCAATAATATCAAAGTTATTTTTTGGAAGAATATCTTTAACAGAATCAGCTTTTACAAAAGCAGGAAGAAGAAAGAAAGAACAAATAAACACTAGTAAAATATTTTTTCTCATATTCCTCCCCCTATACAGCAACTAATTCTGTTTCTACTGTTTCAAATAATTTCATTAAAATAGGATAAAGTGTACCATCTACTGTAATACGCTCTTTTCTTCCAAACGTATCATAATAGATACATTGACCCATTGTTTGATTTTCAAGCCAAGAACGTGAAGAATCGTTATCTTCTACACGCAAATGTTTCAAAATAGCTTCTGTTTCTGAATTTTCAGGAAAAGCAAATATTGTACCAAATCCAGTTCCATCTTCACTTGTTTTCAAATCTCTTACTGATTGAGTTACCAGCACTAAGAAATTATTGAATGATCGTCCAGTACGCTTAATTCGATTCACTACCTGCCTTCCAGCAGGAGTTGACATAATCTGCCATGCTTCGTCAAGGAATAACATTGTTTCCTTGTCCTTTTCACGTTCACCAAAAATCGCACAGAAATAAGTTAAAGAATACATGACAGTCAAACTTCTTAATTGACTTTCAGTCATTTCATCTTTATCTGTACCTTTTGGCATATCCAAACCAGTAATTTCAACGATTGTAATTTTATTATCAACCTTCAGAACATTTTGGCTTCCATCAGAAAAACAAAGTGACAATAAAGAATTTTTTGAAATTCTTTTTAAGAAATATCCAGCAGTCTCAACATCTTCTTTTGAATTTTTCTCTAATTCATCAAAGACTTGTAACATACCGACTTTCTCACCAGCTTTCCTTCGTTCAATCACTTTGTCAATCGAATCTAACAAGTGTGGTTGAACCTTGATATAGGTATCTTTATCCAATACAGAGCCTACAAGCACAGTTGCTAACTCTGTTAGTTCAGCTTCATCTTGTAAGAATGAGAATGGATCAAGAACACCTCTATTATTCTTATCTTTCATATCCAAGGTCACAAAATTGATTGACTTGATATATTCTTGAAGTTCATAAAATTCATCATTTTCTTCCAATTCAGATAACACAGTTAAATATTGTTTTTTCATTTCTGCTTTTGGATCAATATACAATACTTTTGTTTTCAATAAAGAATGATAGGTAAATAATAACTTAGTTAAGAATGACTTACCATTTCCAGTTGAACCAGTTATAGCTATATGAGGATTGCTTGTTTCCTTACCCTTCACTCCAACTTTATTCGCTTGTAATAAATTTGAAAATACAATGTTTGTACTTGAATCAAGAGCTTTGAAAATCTCCATACCATGAAGAAATCTCATTATCAACACGACCAATAGGAAAACCAATTTCTGTTCCAACCTTCTTAGTCGTAAACATTAGATTCTCACAAAGTCCACGTAGACTTCCATATTGAAGAAATGACTCCTTTTTATTATCAAGAATTTCTGTCAATCTACTCTTATAGAATAGATATACTCGATCTGCAACAGCCTTGACAACTTCTACTTCCAATTCTTTCAATCGTGCAAATAGAATATCAAACTTAAGATTCAATTCTTCCAAACTGTCTGCTGTAATGGTTAAGGTATGAAGATAGGTAATCATCAATTCTTTATTGTCATGTTTCTCCTGAAAATCTTCTAACAACTGATGGCTTTCCAAAACTTCAATCTTTTGAACATCATCATTTTCTGCTGTTTCATTTACCGTATTACCAAGATTCTTACGCTTGTTTCTTGCCCTGGATAAAAGTGAGAAAAAACCTTTTTGAGTTGAAAAACGGATTTTATACATACTATCAACAGGAAATTCAAGATTTTGGAGTTCTTCTTGTAGATGAAGATAAGATACATTTTTTGGATATGAAACAACAGGAATTGTCGCTACATAACTTGTTTCCTGACCATTGGTCAATTTCAAAGCATTCCCATCGACAACTTCAATAATTGTTTCATCTACATTCTCAATCGAATTTTCAAGTGCAATCAACTCACTTTCTTTGTCATAGGTTTGACCACCAAGAAAATGAAGCCGATTCAATAATTCTAAATCAGCTTTTGAAACTTCTGTCACGTTCAAAGCATGGATTTTAGTTTGAATCACATCTTTCTGATTTTGCCAAGCCTTCCACCAATCAACTTTTGGTAATTCTTCAAAACCAACCATTTTCATCACATTTTTTCGATAAGTTTCTATCGTCTGTTCCACAGTTAGTTTAAAGTCCGAGGTTACATTAACTGATTTCAAAGGGACTACAAGATAATGCTTATACTCAAAGAGATAGCTTACTTCTTCTTCCAATCGTGACTTCATTGTAGATACAATATAATTTCCTAAAGGACTTGTACCTTGACCTTGCTCAATATCTTGTGATAACAAAGCAATTTTCTTAGCCAATTCTAAATCAATATGTAAACTATGAATGCTTAAATCATTGTACTCTGCCAAACTAGCTAAACAATTATAAACAATATCCTTACTAGTCTCCTTTTTCGTTTCTTCAATCGTATTGACAACTTGTGATTCAATTTCAAATACGGATAAAACCGTTCCATCTTTTAACAGAATCAAACCATCAGCAACCGACCAAATATTATTTGATAATTCCATGTTTGATACTTCTCACTTTCTCATATTTTTTTCCTTTACAAATATATATTTTCTTTCGCTGACTATCGTATTCCTTCCAAAAAATCAAATACTCATAAATAAATCTAAATAAGGTCTTTCCATCTAACTTATAATCAGCTAACAGATTCCCAAGTTGCCAACCAGCAAATGCAGCAGCCATAAAGCGCCAACCCCAATCAAGGTAAGGAATAAAGCCTAGTAAAAACCAGGCTAACACTAAAATTACTAGGCAATAGACAATCGCAGACATTTTAATTGCAAATGGTAAACTAAATTCTTCATTTAATTTATGCACCCAAACAGGCTGTCTAAATGCTGTTGTATAGACATACAGCTTCTTGTCTTTTCTTTCCATTTTTCATTCCTACTTAACTACTTCAATCAATTTTGACCAAATAGGTTTAGTTGCATTTAATACGGTTTCAGGATTTTCTAAAAAGAAAAGAATAAATCCAGCTACCAAAACAATGATAACTAGTTTTCCTAACTGTTGCTCCTTCCATGCTTTCAATACTTTCATTCCTGCAAAAAATGCTACTGCTGGAACACCAAACTTAGAAACTAAAAAACTAAATAATGCCATCTATCTTATTCTCCTTTTTCTTCTTTCTTGTTGTAGTCTAATGGAATTGTATGTTCCATCTTTTCTACAAATAACTATCTTTATCTTCTCTTAACTCAAAGCTAAAGTTTTCACTATGAGTTGTACCTGCAACATCAAGAGTAATTTGCGCATAGGCAAGAATCTTACCATCTTTTTCTTTAAAGTAGGTATAATCTAAACTCTTAAATGTTGCACCACCAATCGACTTAATATCTTTAGAAATTAAATCTAAATTCGCTTGACTAGTTGTGTAATTTTTAAAGAATAATTCTAAGAACGAAACTAATTTCTTTCTTTTACCTTCCCCAATTTCATCATTATCAAGCAAAGCCAAATGAGTTTCTTTTCCCAAACCATCAGCTTTAAAATCACTAACAGGAGAGAACCAAGGTAAACCAGCTACATAGTATTTACCGTCTTTTTCTCCGTATGGAATCGAAAATTCTATACCTACACGCTGATTCTTGTCATCTTTTTTTGTATCGTAAACAATACGATATACAGCTACACCATCTTTAGCAAGTAACATACGAGCGCTAACTACCGACATTTCCTGCTTCGTTTGACCTTGATTCTTAACTTCAGGAATACTTCCATAGTATTCATTCAATTTCGCTACATCATCTTCACTAGAGCCATTGTGTGAATTATAGGTAAAATATCTACTCACAAATCCATCTAAGAATTGTTCCAATTTACGATCTGTTTCCTTTTTTGATTCAACAACTGGTGAATTTGTCAATCTATCCAGCATTTTTGAACTTGTCTTTAAAGAAACAAACATTGTTAAACCACAGAAAAGAATAAAAGCAGATAAGCCTGCTAAAAAAATACGATTCGATTTTTTCTGACTTATCTGTTTCATTTTTACTTGCTTTTCTTTTCTTGGCTTCTTTAAATATAAATTTCTCATTTTTTCCTTTCTATGTTTACAAATTAACTTTCTTGTAGAAGCCAATAGGAGTATTTAAGATTTCTCCCTGCTCTACGAATCCTTGAAATACTGTCACCCAATTCCCACATTGAAAAAAATAATCAACAACCGATTTATAATCTAACTCTTTCGTCAATTCAAAAATTGTATCAACTTCATTTTTAGAACAAAATCTATAATATCTAGTTGCAATTTTTGTCACAGGAATATAATGCTGTAATTGAAATTTTACAATGTATTCATCACCATCATATAATTCCAACACTGCTTTCTTCAGCAAGTAAACCTCGTCTAACGACATGATTTTATCCACTTCCCAATCAGAAATTCCACAAATAAAAAAGTTGTCTTTGTCAATTCCTCTTTCATTTATTCTTTCAAGAACCTGTTCTTGACTGTACTTCATAATATCTAGTTCACAGAGAAATTCAAAATTTCCTTCCCTTAAAACCCTTATATTTGCTATCATCTTAATACAAAGTAACCTTTATCTACAAAGCTACCACCTTGTGAAAGACGAATATCACGACCATACTTTTCATAGTCAAAATAGTTTTGTAGTGTTTGTTTTGACAATTCAACACCCATATCTTCTACAATATATAAGCCTAAACCTCTATCAGTTGCAACATCAGGATATAAACTACAATCATCAAATTCTACACTTGCTAAATATTTTGGATCAGAACTTTCTGATTCAATAAATGATAGAACCAAATCTTCATCAACATCTTCCAAATTTTCAGCAAGTTCATTCGCTAAATCTAGATTCAATCGTTCACAATCCAAATCAGGTAATTCTTCAATAGATTGAATAGTAAAAACAATATCTTCTCTATCATATCCAAACTCAGAAGCAATGTATTCCACATCAGCAGGTAAAGAAAATTGTTTCACTTTCTTTGAACGTGTATCCATAATTAAAGCTGTTAAGTCCATATTTTCTCCTTTCTTAACTAGCTTTCTACTTGTCTATTTAACTGTTCCAAATCAGCAACAGTAAAGACACCATATCCAATAAATGAATCGCCCTCATAATCAACAATTTCAATCTGTTCATCATAAGAACCACTCAAACCAATCACAGACAACTTTCCAAAATACAAAGGCAAGCCAAACCAAGCCTGCCTTCCATTTTTTGGATTCTTAATCAATACTTTTGAAGCCATATTCACTATCAACTATTTTTTATTGCAAAAAGTACCAGCTATTACCTTCATGCCCTAGAAATACATAGGAATCTCCTAAACGACTAGCAATTTCTTCTTCATGTTCTTCTACATAGGCTGCTAAACGATCTTCATTGACTAACTGCTCATATTCTCCACGATCCAAAATACCAGCAAAATCAATCAATGCTTCCTGCGTATCAACTTCTGTAAAAGAATTGACATACACATTATCAGGATTGCAACCATCAAATTGACCAAACTCCACACCGTCAAAGTGTTCATCTAAGAGTTCAATAATCTTTGCAGGTTCATCAAGCAACTTTTTTCCAAGATTGTAATGCTCACACACATCAGAAAACTTATCATAGACGACTTTAATACTCATTTTTTCTCCTTCCAAATAAAAAAGGAAGCCAACCTTGACTTCCTTCATTCCTTTACTTAAATTGAAGCTGAACGCTCAAAACTAGAACCAATCGCAAAGGCACGAGTTGTTACCTTGTTCAATTCCTTATTCATTGCATAGTAACTAGACAGGTCTTTCTTGATACACTCAATAACCTGATACGGTAGTTGCAATTCTTCATCATTTTTAAGAAGCGAACTCAATTCACCAACCATAGTCCACGCTTGCTTAAATTCTTGATCCTTTAACTTTTTCGCAAGTTCATTGGCCAACTCAATAATTTGTTTATCTTTTCCTTGTAAATCCATTTTTTTATACCTCTTATTTCTCTATATTTTTTCATTATCCAGCAACTAAGCTGGTGAACGTTTCTTAACTTTCATCTATTCTCTCCCAAACAACGAATCCAACGAAACCTCAAGTAAATCAGCTAACTTAACAAGATTTTCAAAGCTAGGCTCTCTTTTTCCGTTTTCCCAATTTGTGAAGGTATTTTGTTTTACACCGACTTTTTCACCTAGTTCTGTTTGTGTCAACCCTTTTTTTAGTCGTAATTCTTTTAATCTGACTGAAAATAAATTCTTTTTTTCTTCTTTTAACTTTAAATAGGCTTCTTTTGATATTTCTAAATATTCACTTAACAAAAAATCAATAGAAACATCAAATATACAAGCTAACATACTTAGATTTTCAAAGTTAGGTTCACGCTTACCATTCTCCCAGTTTGTAATTCTTACTCTATCGACATGAACTAAATCAGCAACCTCTTGTTGTGTAAGTCCTTTTTTCTTCCTCAACACTTTTAACTTTTCATGAAATTTCTCCATATCCTAAACCCATCTTTCTAAATGATATCTCTTAACCAGCAACAAATACGCACTTTGTCTTTCTTTCTGATCACGTTTCATCAACCCAAACAGCAGCAACTTTCGCTTAATATCTACTTCATTGGCTAAAAACTCCTCATACTCTTTAGTAAGCCTTTTTACCTCTTGCCAGTCTTTGCGATTTTTAGTCTTTCTATAGGTTTGACATTGAATATCTATATAATCTTGATAATTCCTAGCTTTATCACTTGTCACAACCCCTTCATAGAAATACCGAGCAGGAATTAAAAAAACTAACTTCCTCAATTTTTCATCAGTAATCTTTTTCTTACTCATATACTGACCTCTCAATCTGCCTTCTTCTTAATATCAAGAATCGCATTCACTTCATCAGGCATTCTTGACCAGTCAATCACATAATCTCTAAAATAAGGCAAAAACATTCGCTCAGATTCTATAGGTATAACTGTTAGATTTTCATTCCCTTCAAATGAAGGTAAATAATGACTAATTGATTTTAACCCACGATCAGTTGAACATACCAAGTTACTATTATTTACTACTACAGAATCAGTACCTACTTTCTTGTATACTTTTCTCATAAGCTACCCTCGCTTGCTCCAATTTTTTCCAATTTTTATCACTTATATCTCCATCAAAGAGAATCTTCTTTAGCTTATTATCACCAGTGATATTCTCCCACTTTTTTATCAATGCAGTCACACCTGAAACATTTTCATTAAGCCATCTATACTGTTTGTCAAAAAAACCAGTTTCTACAGGTGAGGTTGAAAAACCAATTCTATCAACTTCACCTAAAAGTGAATACCACTCACGATTCAAAACTTTGTCGCCATTCATTCTTTCAAAGACTTTTATCTTGCTGTTTATCACCCAAACAGCAAGTCTAGCCATATCAATTTTTTCATTCAGTGACTTTCTAACAAAATCCAAAGCGACATCATCACACATTCTCACCTCATAACGATTTTTGAATTTCAATGATGAATGAATCAAATCTATATCAAGACCTAGCTTCTTTGCCTGCTCAATATCTTTCTGATAAAAACAGAAATGATAAGCAGACTGACGAGAACCAAAGTAAATCGTTTTTGCTTTTCCATACTGACCATTATCTTCAATCTGCTTCATTGTCAATCGACTTTCAACCAAACCACTATCCCAAAGGTCAACCAGCTTACCAAGTTCAAAATTTCCATTTTCGTTATACTTTTCATCTAGCGCAATATCAAGCCTAGGAATATTCATAAATTTCCCTTCACCTTGTGAAATAGCACGCTCATACTCAAAACAGCGAATAAAGAAATCTCTCCAGCTTGCCTTCTGCTCATTCTCAAAATACCACTCATACTGTCTGCATGCTTGACCTTTCAACTCAATCATACAGCCCATATCTTCCCTTTTCTTTGAAATGAAAACATTGATATTCTGAAATGTAAACTTTGTATCATATCCTGAACCACCCTTTTCTTCTTCAAGAAAAGGCTTATTTTGCAGACACAAAACATTTGCTATCACATCAATATAATCTTGCGTTTTAAATGTAACCTTCACATAGTCAACCTTTCCTTCCAAAGAAAATCCACTATCTCGCACACCTTCTTTAAAAGCTATCAACGCATTCACTTTCAAATCATAAGACTCAGGAATCTCACCAGCTTCTTTCCATCTATATAATGTTGCTCTATCTATTTCTAAATAGCTAGACATTTCTTGATCTGAAAAAGCGTACATCTTTTGTACCTTGTTTAGATTCTCAAATTCCATATTTCTCCTTACTTTTCAATAGTGTTGCATTTTTTGAAGCCAAAAAGTCAGTATTATCAAGGCTTTATGCTTCTACGCACATCTTCTACCCCCCTATTAGTCATAGGGGGTTAATTCGCACAATCCAGCCTGCTAGTACCCGCTAGTACACGCAGTCGCTCGTCGCACTCGCTTCCTCGCTCCTGCTACTAGCTACTAGCAAGCTGGATTGCACCAACTAGCACAGTACCCAAAAAAGGCTGTTATACGCTCCTATCTGAAATCCTACTTCAAAAATAAGCGTTAATTGTCTTCCGTTAACACTCCAGAGGACACAAAAAAAGCGCTGCTTTTTCTAAAACCTCCGTCTTTTTTAGTGTAAATGTGATATAATCGTAGAGCAATGCTTTTCTCTTAAGCAAATTTTGCAAGAGAGGAGGTGTATTATAATGAGTCATACCTTGGAGCTCCTTATTGCCATCATGGCAAATGTAATAGCTGGAATTATCCTCTATTTCATTTGTAAGTGGTTGGATGGCAAAAAATAAGCATCGCCAGCCCATATATACCCGTTAATCTTCATAGAACGTAAAAAAAGCCCACAACTATTGGCACTAGTTGTGGGCTTTGGTGTTCTAATGAACCATACCTTAGTATCTAAAGTATACCCCATTTGGGATATCTTGTCAAATCAAATCCCCTCACAACCAATTAAATCAATATTCATCAAACGGAAAATTTTCCAAAATCTCACTCCAATTTTGAGTTGTATTCTGTTTCAATTCAAACAAATCCTTTATGATAGTTCTTTGAATCTCATTCAGGTACACTACATTATCTTCCTTTTCAAATTCTAAAATACCATCTAACTTATCTACTAGATTCTTCATTGAACCAGCAGACACACCAATTTCTTTAGAAAACGCAAACGTTCTTACTAAATCATTTCCACTTTCTTTTTGTCTACTAGACATCAATTCTTGAACAAGCCCAGGATCAGCCTTCTTAACTTCTCCTTTTTCCAATTCCTCTTGTGCTTCCATCTCAGCTTGAAGATTTTCTTTTTCTTCCTCTGACAATTCAGCACTCGGATTTTCCAAAGGATTGAAAGGATTTCCTCGTCGCTCAATCTTCTCATATTCATCAGTAAAGGAGAATCCCTTTTCTAACAAAGGAGAATAAAATTCTCTTGCCACTTCTCCATATACACTCGCATATCCACGACCATATACACGCTTACCGCCCAGGTACTTAACATACTTAAATTCCTTATTCCTATTGACTTCTCCGAAGGCTAAATCATATCCAACCTCGTCCAATCGACCAACAGAAATTCGGAAATTGATATTCGCTTGCAATTTTGAACCTAAATCTTCTCTTGAAGGCTTCTGCATTGCAATAGTTGCAAAACACCCAGCTTGCCTTCCTAGAAGCAAGAATTGACCCATAGCATTGTCTAAACGTTGTCTTGTCTGAAAATCAAGCATAGCACACAAGGCATTATATTCATCACAAACTAAAAAATAAGGTTCAAGTCCATATTCAAAAAACTTCTTCAAATCCTTGTCGCCATTTTCTTCACGCATTTTACGCATATAAGCATAGCGAGCGAACATAATTTGAACTGCTCTTTCAATCATAGAAACAATATCTTCAACCTGATAGGAAATACGACCTTCAAAAGCTTTCTGCTCAGACATAGTAACAAAGTCAGCTTGTTTAGGATCGCATATATCCACTACTCCAACTTTAGCCATAGCACGAATCAGAGTTCTTAAAAGAACTGTCTTACCTCCACCAGTACCACCACAAACCAGCAAATGAGGATCATCAATAGGATTCCAATAGAGATTCTTCATTAATTGAATACCTTTACTAGAATATTCAACATCACTAATCTTAATACGATTCTGAAACGCTGAATAAGCCATTTTATAAGTTTTAAATTTAATATCGTCCTGAACTTCCATAAAGTCCATAAAGAACGTTGTTTCTAAATCTGAACCAATTTTCTTAAACTTATCTTGAAACTTATTCCCAGCCATTTTAAAAGCAATTTCCAAATCATACCGATTCTGCTTCATATAAACTGCTGGAAAAACAACTTTATCCCTTGTTCCTGAATCCGTCTTAATCTTTTTCGTATAAGAATATCCATTTTCTTTCAAAAAGAAAGCAAGTTTAGCAAGTCTTTCTAACTTTTGAAAAAAGAAAAAACGTTCTTGTGATAACCAAGTCAAATAAAGACTAATCAAACTAAACACTGTCACCATCAAACTGACAATCACTATCGAAGGAACATCAGCATTTTTTAGTTTCTCTAAATTTTGATAAATATAAAATCCTAATATTGGACTAAACAACAAAAAGAAAAAAGAAAAGATATAGTATCTTAAATTTTCCATGTAAGGCTTAATCTTAATTCCACGATATGCTGGAAATAAACTCATATCTTTTCTCCTTTAGAAATTATCCCTTATGTTCCTGTTTTTGCTCAGATTTTTGATCCTGCTTCTGTTCTTGTTTAGGTTGACCTCCACCTACACGCTTAACATTTTCAGCACGCAAGGCAAAAGCATGACCTTTAACCTCAGAAACATTGTTGTTTCCACGTGAAATTGTATATGAATCTTCATAAATCCAAATTGTGACATCACCAACAAGTTCAACTTCAGACATCATAGGAATATCTTCTACAGAGATACCTTCTTCCAATTTAACTGGAATAATTTCTTGCATTTTATCCGAAAAAACTTCTGCATGCGTTGGATAATCAACAGGTGAACCATCTACCATTTTAAAATTTTCAATAAAACTGATAAATTGCAATTTACCAAGCAATTCTTTTGCATCAACAGGAATTTCTGCATTATTAAATTTACGAATACTAAAAGCCATTATTTTTTTCTCCTATTTCCTATAATTTATTTCTCAAAACGCAATTCAGTCGCTTCAAATTGAATCTCTTCTTTTGTGCCAACCAAACGTGTCACCATATTAAGCCCTGAAACTGACTTAACAAATGTAAGACCTCTTGTTTTCGGAACATCAGAATTTGCCAAACCATATACACGAATAGTTACCGTACTTTGTTTATCCCCTGAAATCTCAAATTCTCGAAAAGGTACAAAATCATCATACGAACCATTGACTACTTCACGAAACTTTGGACTCACAACAACTTTAGATCCAATCACATTCAATCCCACAGGGAGTTTTTTAATTTTTGCCATTTTTTCAATTTCCTTTTCTATTTACATTTTTTCTTTTAAAAAATAAAGGACGATAAGTCCTGTTTTTTTATCGCCCTTCGCTACTATAAATTAGTCGTGTTTACGTTTAAGACTAGCAAGACCAAGAAGCCCTACAAATGCACCGATAAATCCAAGCGAGCTTGAAGCAGTACCAGTATTAGGCAATGATGATTTCTTAGGCTCTTCTGGTTTCTTAGGCTCAGGCGTATTTGTTGTTACCTTCGCTACCATTTCTTGACCGTTGACAATGTTCACGAATTTATTTTCGATTTCACCACTTGCGATACGTTCAACTTCGATATAAAAATCAGCGTCAAACGTACCTTTCACTCCTAAAGAGTTCAAGAAATCTTTGTCAATAGAATATGCCCACTTACCAGCTTTTTCATTCCATGTTACTTTAACAATTTTCTTGATAAAGTCAGAGTTTGTACTTTGATCAAACTTAAATTGGAAGGCATACGCAGAGCCTTTAGCAATCTTATCTCCAGCTTTTACAACTTTACCATCAGAAAGAACTACATCATATGGCAGCACCATATCTTTCCTGCTACATATTCAGTACCACGAATAATTCCTGACCAATTACCTGTATATCGATCATGCTTCACATCTAGCTTATCAATACCATCATACTGATAAAGTGTATCATGTTTAGCAGGAACAGTTACACCATCAAGGAAATAGCGTAAATATTCACCAATTTTAATTTCTTGACCATCACGAATCTTCTTATCATCTTTCTGATCCACAGCGTGTTTTTCAGGTTTCAAGTCAGGAACTTGCACAGTTACCAAATTAGAGACAAAGGCATTTCCAAAGTCGATTTGATGGAAATCATTTTTAACAATTTGTCCTTTTTCTACAAGCAAACGTGCAGGAAGATCAATCGTGATATTCTTAGCCTGTCTTACATAATTCTTATAGAATGAAGCAGAGTTTTTCGCTACCCAAAGGTAAAAATCGCCTTTAGGGTTCAAACCAGCTTCTTTCAAAATGCTTTGAATTTCTTTTGTACGTTGTTTTTCAGAAAGAACATGGTACATATTAAAGAGCGCTTTAACATCTTTACCAGTAGAATCCTTCATAGTGATTTTGCTGTCATCTACTTTATAAGCACCATCTTGTACGTCATCCGCCATAGCCCATGTTTTACCATAAGTTTTAGAATCAGTAGTAAAAGTTGAATATGGTTTATAGTCAGTTGTCAAACTGAATTTCACATTTTTATCAAATGTGTTTGCGCCATCAATATTGTGTCCGAATGTATCAACAATAGCCTTCTTAGGTTTTGGAGTTGATGGTTTCACACGCAAGCGTGAATAGTTCACTTTTACAGTAGGAACTAAAGGCATTTCAGGAATTTTTTTCTTCTCTGGTGGAGTTGGAGCTGGTGGAGTTGGAAGGGTTGTTCGAGGTACAAACTCTTTTGGTTTCTCCAATTTAGGTTTAGGAATTTCCTTGGTATCCTTTTGTTTCAATTCAGGTTTACGTGGAGGATCTAAAGGGATAGAAATTGGAACAGTTGAACTTGCTTTACCAAACAATCCAACAGCCCAGCCACTATCTCCAAAGATCGAACCGTCAGAAGGCATTTCTTTTCCTTCTTTTTCTGCATTGCTTTTCGCCCATTTACGCTCTAAAGAAACTTTCTTAGCAGAATGAACTCCTTCTCCATTATGATAAGCAAAATTTAAAGTAGAACCATAACCAACAGAAACTACTGAACCAAGTGGAATATCTGCTTCATCTTTAACATTATCATATCCAAGATCACCAGCCTTTACACCAAGATCAGGTACATCATTTTTCCAAGCTGTCTTATATTCACCCTTATAATAATTCTTCCCATTACGAGATACTTTTTCTACTTTAGAACCAGGCGGATTTAAAACAACTCCTTCTGAACCATCTTCATAAGTCATGTTAAATTCTTGACCATAATCAACATCATTAAACATTGAAACAATAGCCAAATTCACTTTTTTATGACCTTTTTCATAGAAATAATCAATTTTTGTATTAAATTCAACTAAATTGCCATATACAAAATTAATAGAGCCACTATTATCCTTTTTGTGAATTGTAACCTTAGTAGCAGATAAAGGTTTTCCATTTTCCTGCCACTCAGCTTCTACTTTATTAAAAGTAAAACGAGCAGAAATTTTTTGACCTTTATCATCTTCAGCAATATTATGTAACGTAAATGAATCACCAGCTTTAGGATTATAAATCTGTTTAAAATACCCATTTACATCACGAAGAAGATCAGGACGACTTGCACTAATTGTAGTATCATCATGAAGTCCAATATAATCTTTAACTTTTGTAAGTCCATCAATTCCTTCAAAAGAAGCAGTCAGCTTCCCATAATAATTAACGCTACCACGCTGACTTTCGTCATAATCACCATAGACTTTAATATGAGGTTTTTCAGCTTTCAAACCTTTTTTCTTCAATTCAGCTTGTTGTTTTTCATATACCTCTAATTCTTTTCTATACTTTTCTAACTTAGTTTCATAAGTAGATCTTGCAACTGCATTTTCCTTTTCAACCTTTTCATTGTAGGCTTTTTGATCTGCTACGTTTTTGTTGTAGGTAGCTTCTTTTTCAGCATTGTCCTTTGCGATACGCTCATTTTCAGCTTTGGTATCAGCTTCTTTTTTAGCATTGTCAGCAAGAATAGCTTTATTTTCGGCTTCAATACGTTTGACTTCTGCTTTATGATCCGTTACAGCTTTGTCATACGCTTCTTTTTTAGCATTATTTTCCTTTTCAATTACTTCACGTTCTTTAGTAGTTTTATCTACCTTAGAAGAATAATCATCAGTCACGGCTTTGACATTTTTTTCCTGTTTAGCATAATCAGCTTCAATTTCTTTTTGCTTTTCTGCAACTGTTTCAGAAGTTGATACACCTTTATCTTGAACAGCTCCAACTTCAACTTTAACACCAGCATTTTTAGCTTCAGTAACAGCTTTATCAAGGTTGTCATGAGCAATAGGAACTTCTACTTCTGTTTTCTTTTCTACTGCAACAGGTGTAGTAGGTTTTACTTCATCAGCAGATACAGTCCCTTGAAGTCCCATTCCCAAAATACCAAGCGCAAGAATAACTCCACACGCACCAGCTACTTTTGTCTTACGGATTGAACCGTAAGCCTTAAATTCTTGTGTCTTTGACATCTATTTTTTTCTCCTTTTTTCTATAAATAAAAATTTCAATTTTACAATCCCATTCTATGAAGGTGAACGAGATCGTTTATAAACTACTAAAATCATTTTTTTCTCCTTTTCTATAAACAAAAAAAGCCAGTTAAAACTGACCTTCTAAAATTTTACCCATCTACTTAAAACAATATTATTTATTATAAAATATCTTCCTCAGATTCAACATTTTTTCTAAAACTCAATAATCACTCCATTTTCTCTAAAATAAGAATACGTTCTTTCGATTTTAGAAATTATCTTACTGTAATAACAACGAGTCAACTGTCCAACACCATACAACTGATAATACAAATCATCACAACATTTCTTTGATGATACATAGACATCGGCACCATTTTTTACATGGGCATAGATTTTCAAATTCCAGCAGAATCTACTATAGATTCGATTATACTCTTTTATGATCCATTCTTCGGAATATGTTCTTAACCCCTCTTTATAACCATACTCTTCGATTTTAACACACCTCTCTCCTACTACTCAATCTTATCTACTAGGTCAAGTAAGAATTGCTTCACTTCACTCTTATGAACATATTTAGTCTTATCATCAGCACTAAAGCGAATAGTCTCTTCATAACTTTTTCCTTTAGTCAGCATTGTTACCAACCCATGAGAAAATTGATGGTGACAACCTAGATTATCTAAATCTTTAGTAGACAGAACATCCTCTCGATCAACACTAAAACTTTCTTCAACATTGATAAAATCATCAATCTTACAGTTATAAAGGTAAGCTAACTTATACAGCTTATCAAGACTAGGTTCACGTTCTCCACTTTCATATCGAGCATACGCTTTCGGTTAAATCTCTAAATACTTTGCTAAGTCCTCTTTCGACTTATTATACATTTCTCGATACAACCGAAGAGCCATCGACACATTCAACATAAATTCTTTTCCTCTCTACTTTAATGTGATAATCGAAAAGAAAACCACAAACAACACAAATACAAACAGAATTATCAAATGACTAAACATCCAATAAATCAAAAACATCATCAAAATAAGCATAGACAATAGCATTCCAACTCTTACTAAGTAGATCCAAATATCCATCTTTCCTCTTTTCTATTCTCTACTCATATTGTTAGTTTACATAAAAGAATACTTTCTTATATTCCCTTGTGAAAACTAACAATACTTTCAATCTTTATCAGGACAAAACCTGTATTATAAAAATTAAATGATTGTTAATTTTGTTTTTTGAGTAAAATTAAAAAGGCTTATATTTCAAAGCCTTTTTTTGTTACTCTTTTTTTTGTATGCTCTTATCTTCGCATACTTTCAGCTTCTCAGCCTACTACCTTCGCCATGGTCACAGATTTAAGGATAACTCAATACCCCCTCTTCCTTACCCAAAGGCATTAGCAAGATTTTACTCTTACACACCGACCATACGATAAAGCCTCACTATCTCACTCTAGCTACCTCTTCAAAGTATCATTGACTGCTCCACAGCCGTCAGTTCCCTTTTCTTATCTACTAAGGCGAAAGGACGAAAAACCCAACGTGAACTTTACAAACTCTAAACTCCTTGCCAACCACATTTACTTATGGTATAATAATACCGCATATAAAAACAAAAAACAAAATATCGTAAACAGCTTAGTAAGATGGAAACACACTTTGCTGGATTTTTGTTTTCAAAAAATATTAGAAAAGAGAACATTATGGTTGAAATCATTACTAAAACAATATCCATCATTTACAATATTGTGAAGTTGATTATTCATCTTTACATTAAATCTTTTGACTCAAATCCATATTTGACAACTTTTTGTACAATATTCATCATTATACGTTATCTATACTTTCCTTAGTCATACTAAAAAGTCAGCAAAGAGTTTAGAATCTATAAAATTTTGTAGATACATTTCATGGAATCTAGTTGGTAGATGTGGCTAAGTTTAAGAAAGTTAAAATAAAGGTCACACCTAAGCACGTAAAAGACCATTATCAATTTACTGAGGAAGAGTTTGAAAAGTTTATCAAACTTTCTAAGCAAATTGATGAAACAACTAAACTCCATGAAATATACCTACCATCAGACAACTTGACATTTTCCCAAAATTCACGTATAATTAAATTGCTAAATTTTTATATTCGTGTTTGGTCAGTGTCTATCATTGCCTGACACGTTTTTTTATTTAATTTTCAAAGACCAATAACTACTATCGTTAGTTAGAGAAACACTTTATACCTGTTATCACTTTTAAAAGGAACTACTCAATCACTTACTTGAAACAAAACTCATATTTGCAAACTATTGATTATTCTTCTTAAAAATTTTAAATACAGATAAGTTTCACTCTAGCTAGCTTTAATAGCTCTAGCAGTACAACCAACTCACACTTGATTGTACTAAAGAACCATTAAATTAAATAAAGGATCTATATTATGACTTATACCCAAAACGAAATCAATGCAAAACTCATTTTTTTAATTGAACCTGAATTCAAGAAAGCTGAAAGATTTGAACAAAAACCGAATCGAACCCTTGCTCTCGGAACAATCGAAGAGTTATTTGGTGAATTTGAGGAGACTGACTTCTTTAAATCATTTCCATATACTACTGATGAATTCGATAAAAAATATTGGAAATTTAAAAACACCTATCTTGAACTTCTTATCGACACTCTAGCAACACCTGACTTCTTTGCAGTTAAAGAATTATTTTACCGTGACCTTACTCTTCTTTTGGAAGAGTTTCAATAACTTCATTAAGTAAATTCTTAGAAATACTGGACAGCTTTTCAGAATATTCTTTATAAGCTTGTCTTAGTTCTTCCAAAACTTCTGCACTAAAACGCTTTAAAAGGTCCTCCTCCTTCATTCCATACCGAAGGTTTAGAACATATGGAAAGTCACGCTTTGCTTCTTTCTCTATTTCTACCACTAATAATGCCACATCTGAACGTTCCATTCTCTTCTCCTCATTTATTTTATGAAAGGTATTGACTTAACAGCTTTTAATCTGTATTATTATAATACAACTTTTTATCTGTTTTGTCAACAGGTTTTTTAAAACTTTTTTATGTTTTCTAAAAATTTAAAAGATTTAAGATTGAAAGCCAATCTTACTCAAGCACAAATTGCTCAAGAACTAGATATTACTCAACAATCCTATCAAAAATGGGAAAGCGGTAAAAGTAAACCAACCCTTAACACCCTTGAAATGTTTTCTGATTTCTTTGGGGTTTCTATCGAAGAACTTCTATCTGATGGGACTGTTCGTATCGAATCGATCCTCAACGCTGATAAAATCTCTTACAAGAACCAACTACTATCAGATGAAACCGTTGATTTAATTAAGAAAACTATAAAAGATGTATTGTAATCAACTGATTACATTTTATATTATGCAATCAATTGATTACATTGTCAACAATTTTTGGAGATTTTTTATGATTTTTTTAAAAAAATTTTTTTCTAAAGAAAATACAAGAAAAGAAACAACACTATTAACTCCTGAAGAATACAATAAACATAGAAACAAAGTTCTATGGTTTCTTTTATATAAACTAGATGAAATATACAAAAAGCATTATGATATCCAAGGAGAAAATCTTGAAAAATGCATTAAATCTCTCTATTGCCTTGCTGGATACGACACTTTTATCACGCCTAAAAATGGAGAAAATAGCGATATCGGTATCGATGTAATAGCAAAAAAAGAGAACGAAACCATCTTCATACAGTGCAAAAACTATAGTATCAATGCTAAAAAAACAAATATTGTCGGATTAAGCGATATCCAAAAATTCAACGGAATTAATGGGACAAATAAAAAAGTTTTCATAACAACAACCTTCTTTCAAGGAACCATAAAAAAAGAGGACTTTCCAAACATTCAACTAATAGATAGAAAAGCATTTTTCGAGTTAATTCAACAAATAGACCCAACAATATTAGCAGAATATATTTTTAAAACCAGCTTACAAAACTCCAAATCCCACATTGAAGAATGTACCGATTGCTCATCAGGATACTTAGTCAATAAATATAGCGAGAAAACTCATTCTTATTTTAAAGGCTGCACAAATTATCCAACTTGCAAAAAAATAAAATAAAAGAGACAGATAAATGAACTTTAAAGATAGATTAAAACAACTCAGACTCGAAAATAATCTTACACAACAAAATATAGCAACTCACTTCCAAACCACCCCTCAAAGTTATGCTCAGTGGGAAAAAGGATTAAGAAAACCCTCAGCAGAGAACTTGCAAAAACTAGCCGATTTTTTCAATGTTTCTACTGATTACTTACTAGGTCAAACCGATATTCCAAATTCAACTTTAGAAACAGACATTGACACAGCTATTGATAATTCAGTTGCTTATGATGGTAAACCCATCACAGATAACGATCGTGAAGTTATCAAAGATTTCCTAAAAGAATACTTTGCAAACAAAAAATAAGTATGAACCTAAATAAAGTTATAAAAGAGATAGAACAATTAAATTGTAAAGTGATCACTCTTAAAGACTTAAACTCCAAAGGAAGATATATTCTTGTAAATAACCAGCACTTTATTTTTCTTCGTTCCGACACAAGCGATATCGAAAAAATAAATGTACTTCTTCATGAAAAACACCATTTAATCAATGATGATTGTAACAATTCACTTTCTCAAATTGATACTTTTAAAAGTCACATTGAAAACAACAGTGAAAAAGGACGAATCCTTGATTTTATGAGTTTAGTGAATAGTGAATATCCAATAGATGAACACTTTAACTATCAAGACTACCTTAAAAATGCTGAAATTCCAGCCAGCTATGAAAACTACGTTAAAGAAATAGCTACAAATTTTTATAATGAAAACAAAAAAAATAACATTATCTAATGATAGTGTTATTTTTTCTATTTCCGAACAAATTTCAAATACCTGGTTGCCCATTTTGACCTAAAAAACGAATGAAATATCCAGGAACATTTAATTTTCCTTCGTTTTTTACTCTAAAATAACATTTCCCCAAAATTCATTATTACAGGACACTTCCAATTCATTGTCTAAATAACCTGTAAAGAATCCCCCACCTTTTCGATAAAATGTAATTTCTACAAAATAGACTTCCAAATCAGCTTCATAGTCTTTCTTAACCGTCATACTTGTACCAGCTTCCATTTCTTCTAGCTGGTCCGAATACTCCTTCAGAAAATCTCTCACAAAATAATTAAATTTTGAAATCATGTTTTTGGGAACTCTATCCTGATAACTTATTTCTTTAATCTCCATTTTCTTTCTCCTAACCAAAATACTATTTTATAATTCAGATTCTAATTCTCTTATAATCGAATATAAGGCTTCTTTTGTTTCAGGAACAGATTTTTTCAATATTCCTTCCACAATTTTAAAATTCAAATTTGAATAGTTATGATAAATAAAATTTCTAAAACCTTTTATCTGAACCCAATTTATCCTATCAGAATACTTCTGTTTTACTTCCTCTGATAATTTTCCTAACGATAACTGTTCTCCTACTTGTCCTAAATTCATAGCGATAGAATCAACTACCATATCATCATCTAAAGGTAAATTATATCTTCTTGCTTTATCCAAAACAGCAACAGCCTTATCAAGATATAAAACCATATCCTTCAAATACGCTATATCAGTTTCAAGAGATTGACTTCTCATAAATAACCTCTCTATCATTCAAAAAATTTTTCTTAACTAACTTCCCAATATTCGTTTTAGGAGAGAGTAAATCACTAACCAATAGAATATCTATATTACCATCAAAAATAGTTAAAAGCCTACCATATACATCAAAATATATCGAATCATCCTCTAACTCCAAAGCAATATCAACATCACTTTTCCCATCAGCTTCACCCCTAGCATAAGAGCCAAATAGATAAATTTTAGATAAATCATATTGTTTAGCAACAGGAACAATTTTTTCCTTTATCTGATCTATTGTATAAACCATAACTAAACCCCTTTTATATCATATACAGCCATACTTTTATTTCATCTTACTCAGAATCAAGTTTAACATCAAAAGGAATACTTCTTGTCAACACACTTTGCTTCAAAAATAACTTCACAGCAGTTGACATATCCAACCCCAACTCATTAAAAATTGCAGTCGCTTCTTTTTTCAATTCATCATCTACTCTTACAGCAATTTGTGACATAGCATTTCCCCTTAACTTATTTTGTATATCTATTGTATCACTTTTAGAAAGACGATTCAACTTTTTATATATCAGTAAATACAAAATAAAATAGACCAGCTTCCTGATCTACTTTATTCTATATTCATTGACTAAAAATATACATTCCTTGGTTAGTTTTTGGTTAATTTCTTTTTTTATTCAATTTCTTAGCGCTAAAAACCTTTTAGAATCAAGAAATCTGACTCCCTCTTTAAATACAGTCTATTATAACATAAATGGGCGACTTTTTTCAAGTAATGAATGCGCTTTTCAATCAACGCTAGAGGTACTTACTCCCTTCTTTGATACTAAGGTCAGCCATTCTTTCCTTGTTTTTCTCAATGAAGCCTGCTACCCGAGTTGGATTGGTTTTGGAGTAGTCTCTTAGAGTCCAGCCAATGACTTTATTGATAAAGAACTCTGCTTGGTTCAAATTATGAAGCAGAATCTTTTCCATTAATTGAACATTGGTCTTCTCTTTTCTTAACAACTGGTGGTCAATAGCGACACGTCTCAGCCAGATATTATCTGATAGACTCCATTGGAGGATTATTTTTCCAGTTCCGGCTTGTCATACACCAAACTCCCTACTACTCGATCTAGAATATCTACCGTATCCCACCAAGACTTGGTAAGAACCAACTGCTCTAGCTTAGGCAAATCGCTGTCCTTTAGATAAGACTGCATGGCTTTCAAATAATTAGCAGCTACATATTGGTATTCTCTAGGCTCCTTTCTCCAGCAAGTATCTACAAAATTCCAATCGATAATCTTTGTTTTTTTTCGCTTCTGGAAAGTATTTTTTATAGAGTTTATTTCTTTCTGGCGCCGCAACGCCTAGAAAGGAAAATTGATGACGCATATAGGCCTCCATAGGCCTTGCCTTTTTTGAATCTTTTGCTGCTTCTAGCTCAACAAGTAAATCTGTTAGACTCATCTAAAACTCCTCCTGCCCTACCAAATGGTGCTGAAAGGCATAGACTGCAGCCTGGGTACGATCGCTAACCTCAAGTTTGGCAAGAATGTTAGACACGTGCGTCTTGACCGTCTTGAGAGAGATAAACAGTTCGTCTGCGATACGCTGATTTTCGTAGCCCTTGGCGATGAGTTGGAGAACATCTCGCTCACGCGCAGTCAAGTCCTCATGTAGTTCTATGTGATTGCGGTGGTACTCGACCTTCTTGCTGACCTCTTGCTCAATAGCCAACTCGCCAGCAGCCACCTTACGGACAGCATGGAGCAATTCGTCTGCACTAGAAGTCTTGAGCATATAGCCCCGAGCACCGGCATTTAAGACAGGCATGATTTTTTCATTGTCCAAATAAGAGCTCACAATCAAAATCTTGGCTTCAGGCCATTCTTTGAGGATGGCCAAGGTCGCATCAATCCCATTCATCTCAGGCATGACAATATCCATGACAATGACATCTGGACGCAATTCCAAGGCTAAGTCAATACCTTGAGACCCGTTTGCTGCCTCGCCCACAACTTCTACATCGTCTTGGAGGTCAAAGTAGCTTTTCAATCCCAATCGGACCATTTCGTGGTCATCTACTAGTAAAATTTTCATCTTTACTCCTTTATCATTCCTTACATAACAGGGGAATACGGATATCAACTGCCAGCCCTTGCTTGGGAGCTGTTAATAACTGAACCGTCCCTGCCATATCTTCAACCCTCTCTTTGATATTTCGCAGTCCATAACTCAAGTCATCTAAACTCCCTAACTTGAAACCAATCCCATTGTCCACCACCTTCAGCTGCAATTCAAAATCTGTCTGATAGAGATAGACATCCAGACAAGATGCCTGGGCATGGCGGAGGGTATTGCTGATCAATTCTTGCAGGATACGGAAAATATGCTCCTCGATTTTCTTAGGCAATTTCGTCACATTTTGCTTGAAACTAACCTTGAGATCACTCTTGTCCTCAAGCTCTTTTAAAAGAATCTGAATTCCTTCAACCAGACTCTTCTGCTCCAGTTCAACTGGTCGCAAATGCAAGAGCAAAACCCGCAAATCCTTCTGGGCGGTTTCTAAAATAGCTGTGACACTCTGCAACTGGGTCTGCATCTTTTCTTTATCCAATTTCAAAACCTGCTGACTGACACCTGACAAAATCATGTGAGCCGCAAACAACTCCTGACTGACTGTATCGTGCAAATCCCGAGCAATTCGCTTCCGTTCCTTCTCGATGATTTCCTCTTCCTGAGCAAGGCTGTGATTTTCAGCCTTTTGAAGAGCCTCTGTCAAAAGGTTAAGTTTACCTGACAAGAACTTGAAACTGGCATCCAAATCTGGATCTGCAAGCTGAACCACTTCTTGTCCTGCTAATAAACGCTTAAGGTTCGCCTGCATTTTTCTTAGAGAAAGCTCTTCGATACCTCGCCAAAACAGGGCTAAGAGAAAGGTCATGGACATGCTGAATACCAACAATAAAAAGACAAATTTTTCTGTTTTTTCGACATCATGTAAGAAAATAGACCAGTCAAAATCAAGGATTTCCAGCAAGCTGTGAGAGAAAAATAAGACAAACAGGACGGAGATGAGAGCAATCATTACATAAGCTTGTTTTTTCATCCTCTAACCACCTCAACATCGCCAATCATAGTGGTCAAGAAAATCTTGACACTCTTGTTACTCTTGAGATAGTCTCTCGTTTCTTGATGATAGTGTTCATTGCGGAGGGCTCGCTTGGGCTGGTTGAAAAAAGTCAAATCACCATAGAGACAGTTAACACTGAGACTGACTTCCACATCTACAGGTACGATAATTTTGGTCGTTCCTACCATCTTTCTGAGGATAATGACATTGTCATGATTGGTTAGGATAACCCTCTCCAGATGAATGGTATCCTTACCCATAAGGCGAAAGAGATTGATATCGTCAAACTGGCAAGTCTGGTAGCTTGAAAAATGATGGAGATTGCCAAACCAACGATTTTTCTCCTTCTTAACCGTCACAACCTCTTCAAAAACCAAATTTGTCTGCTCTTTTTCCTGATTCATCATCGGATAAAGAAGAAAGAGGCTATAGATGACCGCAACAAAAATAGCTAGAATCACAAAAGGATTGAGCATGACGATGAAAAAGAAGAGAATGCTTGCCACCACTAAAAGAAGATTATTGCCCTCTTTACCAGTGTAATAGCGAATCAAAAGCAAAAAGAGGAATAAAATCAGCAGAAAACGCGAAAAATGCTCTGAAACCATCAAAATCAGAGCTCCTGTCAAAAGACAGGTTTCGATAAACAAAAAGATTTTAAATTTTCTCATAGGTTCATCCTCTCCCTTCTATTTTATCACAATTCAAAAAAGCCACCTCAGTCTAAAGATGGAAAAAAGGCGCTGGTTACGCCTTTCATCTGATCTTTTGCTTCTTTTAATTTTCCATATAGAAGATAGTCTACTTTTTGCAGATCTGCTATGGTGGCACAATTAAGGGCACACATGATGAGTCGTAAATCATCTTTCCAGCCTTGGACAATGCCAATCACTTCTTCAACTGAATAGGTTTCAATCAATTCCAGAACTGTTCGAGACAGTCCTACAGCCTTGGCACCAAAGACCAAACACTTAATCATATCCAGCGGATTCCGAACGCCTCCACTGACCAAGAGTGCAACCTTATCTTTCCATTCTTGGGCATTGAGAAGGGCTTGCATGGTAGACTGCCCCCATTGATTAAGGTAATCACGTCGGCCACTGCGACGGTTTTCGATATAAGCAAAGCTGGTGCCACCACGACCTGACAGGTCAAAGGTTCGAACGCCCAATTTATAGGCTCTTTCAATGGTCTTTGCATCCATTCCAAAGCCAACTTCCTTTAAGACAATAGGAACGGGGATTTGCTTGCTATAGTCTGCCAGATGCGATTGCCAGCTTCTGAACGTTCTTTCTCCCTCTGGCATGAGCAATTCCTGCATGACATTGACATGCACTTGTAAAAGTAAAGGATTCATCTCCGTCACAGTCTGCAAACCAAGTTCAACCGGCTTGTCCAATCCAATATTGGTTCCAAGAAGGAGATTTGGATTGCTAGACTTGACAGAAAAAGAGGCATCTGATGGATCTTTGAGAGCTGCGCTATAAGAGCCCGTCACAAACAAAATCTCACAGGCTTCTGCCACCTGAGCTAGTTTTTGATTGATTTCTCTCCCCTTATCACTTCCACCCGTCATGGCATTGATATAAAAAGGAAAGTCCCACTTTCGACCAGCAAATTCTGTTGAAAGATCGATTTCATCTAGATCGTAAAGAGGCAAGGAAGAATGAATCAACTCCACCTCATCAAAGCTATTATAGGAACTTTGCTGCTCAAGGGCATAGCGGATGTGCTCATCCTTACGATTTGTCGTCATGTCCTATCCTTTCTTGGTATAAGAGCTCAATCCCCAGATCGGCCCATCGGTTTTTAGGGTTTCAGTTGATTGCTCATCAAAACTCAAGGCAATACCACAGTCACCACCACCAGCACCGCTACTCTTGGCAACAGCTTGCAAATCTTGACTCGCTTCTTTCAACTGTCTCAGCGAAGGAGTGTAAATATCTGCGCTCAAGCTTTCTAAGAGCTTACTGGCTACTTCTACTTGCTCGATAATTTTTTCTGATTCCCCATACTCCAAGGCTTCTACCAAAGAAACCACCGTTTCTTTTGAGGAACTTAAAAAATTCTGATTGATGTTTTGCTTGATTTGCATGATCATGTTACTAGACACAGCCACTTCCTTGGTCCATCCCACTAGGAAATCGCATTCTAAAGTTGGTTTCACTTGTGAAATTGAAAATCCCCAATCACGTTCCAAAACTGTCACCAACTTTTCTTCTTTTAGCCAAGCAACCACCTTCTGGCGATCAAATGACTGGTAAAGAACCAATTCCTCTGCCACAATACAGGCAAGGTCTCCCATGGAACCATTGTCTCCTCGCTTGAGCAAGACTGCGCTGGCCAGCTTGAACAAGAGATCCTGATCAACCGAAAGCTTATACAGAGCCAGCAGAGCCTTGATAACCAAGACAACGACGCTACCGCTAGAACCCAGACCAAACTTTTTCCCTTCTCTTTCCATTTTTCCTCGGATTTCCAAAGAAAAAGGTCGCAAGGTCTGCCCACGATGAACGAGGAAATCTTGCACTAAAGCAATTGTTTCTTGAATCAAGCTATAGTCAGGATTTGGTGTCAAATCTATTGCGAAATCAAACATATCCGAATAGATACGGTAGCTGTCAGAAAAGGCAATCTCTCCCCTCATATAGATGGGAATGGCCTTTATCAAGGCCAACTGCCCTGGCTCTAAAATAGCATATTCGCCTGCCCAATAGAGTTTTCCGCAAGTTTTAACAGCAATCATCTTGGCTCAAATCCTTTGTTTTTGACACAATTAAGCGATAACGTTGACCGAAGATTTCTGATAAATGCTCCAAATCTTTCTCCTGACAGAGAACCTTTACATTGGGACCAGCATCCATGGTAAAGTAGCAAGCTTCTCCTTGCTCACGAAGCTGGCGGACAAAGTCCATGGCTTCATAAGATGCATCGTTCAGATAAGAGAAAGCTGGTGATGCTGTTTCTGTCGTAGCGTGCATAGCCAGGGCATTTTTCTCCGTTAACTCCCCAACCTTGGCAAAGTCATTTTCCTTGAGATAAACCAGCATATCCTGATAGTCTTTCTCAGACTGACGGACCCAGTCATCAAAGGTCGTCGATGTTTCCACACAAAGTTTCATCCCATCACGACTAGAGATTGGTTTTTTCTTATCTTCTAGCACCAACATCATCATAGCTAGTTTCAAGTCTGTCTCTACAGGGTAAATCTCTCCGCTATCCTTATCCCAGGCACCTAATGGTCCATAAAAACTCCGAGAGGAAGAACCTGAGGCAAACTTAGCCTCCTGCGCCAACTGGCTCCGATTCAAACCAAGCTTGAAATAAGCATTACAAGCCTTGACCAAGGCAGACAAACCACTAGAACTTGATGACAAGCCCGCTGCGGTAGGCATATTATTTTGAGTATCAATTCGAACAAAGCCCTCACCAGCTGGACGATAACGGTCAATAATCTTGCTCATCTTGGCATGCTCCGCCTCATTTTGTAGCTGACCATTGATGTAAAATTCGTCAGCCGTTACATTGGCTGGTAAAGACGACAAAGTTGTCTCCGTATACATATTCTCCAAAGTCAGAGAAATACTGCTAGTAGCAGGCACCATCTCTTTTTCTTTTTTCTTTCCCCAATATTTGATAATAGCAATATTTGCGTAGGAACGTACTGTTACAGGCTCTCTATCCATGTCTGAACAGCTCCTTTCTCTTCTAATCTTTCTGCTAGTTCTTGTGCGTGTGTTAAATTATCTGCCAAGGCTATGATACAGCCTCCTAGTCCACCACCGCTCATCTTGGCACCCAGAGCACCATGGCTAAGAGCCGTTTCAACTAGAGAATCCGCCTCAGGGCTACTAACACCAATTTCTTTTAGATGTAAATGCGCTTGACTGAGGATTTGTCCCAATTCTTCAGCATCTTTTCGTGAAATCGCATCCTCTGCCTGCTGAGTTAATTCTCCCAAGGCATACAAAAACGGTAGAGCATCCTTTCCCTTACTTTGAACCACTTGGATGGCTTCACGGGTATGACCATAAACGCCCGTGTCAGCAATCACCAAATAGGCGGATAAATCCATCTCAAGCTCTGTAAATCCTACGTTCTTAATAAAGCGAATAGGCTGGTCACTGAGACAGGTCTTGGCATCCAAACCACTCGGATTCATATGAGCAATCATCTCAGCCCGATTGACCAAGATTTCTAATACATCATGAGACAGTTCTGCCTCATAGTAGTCAAAAACCGCACGAATAGCCGCTATGCTGATAGCAGCTGACGAACCCATTCCCCGCTTCTCAGGGATAGCCGAGTCAATCTCACAGCGAATGCAGGCTTCTTTGATATCCAAATACTCCAGCGAAGCATAAACTGCCATGGACAAGGTATCCTCCTCATAAAGACGCCAAGGACTCGCTGCAGAAACTACCTTACAAGTCACCTCCACCTCCACCTCCAAAAGAGGCAGGGAAATGGCAGGATAACCGTAAACGACTGCATGCTCCCCTATTAAAATAATCTTACTATGTGCCTGACCGACACCAACTTTTTTTGTCATATTTTCCTTTTACTAGACGAAAAAGCCGTCTCATTTTTTCATACAAATATTTATTCTTTCCTATCTATTTTATTATATTTCACAAAAAAAGCGATTGTTTCCTTCACAATCGCCTCTTTCATTATTGAACCCATTCGCCATTATAATTGACAGAATAGCCATCTACGGTCGTATTCACTGCCAAAGCACCTGAGTTGTAAGCATAGTACCATTTGCCATTGACCTGGAACCAGCCTATCTTCATATCTCCATTACTTGCATTTAGGTAGTACCAAGTTGAACCATCTTGATACCAACCAGTTGCCATAGCTCCTGATGAACGGAGATAGTACCACTTGTTACCAAGGTATTGCCAGCCCGTTTTCATATCACCATTTTCAGCATCTAAATAGTACCAAGTTGAGCCTTCTTGATACCAGCCAGTCGCCATGGCTCCTGATGAACGGAGATAGTACCACTTATTGCCAAGTTGTTTCCAACCAGTTTGCATGATACCAGTTTCTGGGTCTAGGTAATACCACGGAGCAGGTTTGCTTCTATCAATGCCAAAAGTAACATGGAAATCTTGAGTCCAACCCTTAGCAACTTCACCAATTGGTAGTGGATTGTAAGAATCATCGCCAGAAATTCCTAGCTTATTTAAATAATACCAATTGCCGTCTTCATAAGTCCAGCCTGTCTTTACAGCATAATTATTATCAAAATAATAAGTTCTCTTTTCAGCAGATGGAGCATATTGTTCACCGTATACTTTTCCTGTATTTTCAGACGTTTTTGCCTCTAGTACTTGTTTATCTGTTTGTTCTAGCAAAGCACCATCTTGTCCAAAATAGTACCACTTCTCCTGAAGGCCAATTTCTAAGACTGGACGATTATTAAATAAATTATCACGATAACCTGTTCCATGAATTTCTACGTATTGCCATCCAACTACCATTTCTCCTTTATCACCAAAATAGTAAGTTTTACCGTCTATTTTATGCCAATAGATTGCTTTATGATCATCTTTTACATAATATTTTCTATTATCCTTATCAACAAATTGGCCACCTGTGGTATCCGCAAATACAGTATTTGTAGCTAGCAAACCAAAGAAAAATGCTGTTAGTCCAACTTGCATCATTTTTTTCAAAAGTTTCATTTATATGTCCTCCAATATTAAATCCACTCACCAGATGAAGCAAAGTTATAAACTTTACCATCGATAGTTTGGCTACCTGTAACCATTGCTCCAGAGGAATTGAGATAATACCAGTTTCCTCCTACTTTTGTCCAACCTGTCTTCATATCTCCATTACTTGCATTTAGGTAGTACCAAGTTGAACCATCTTTCACCCAACCAGTTGCCATAGCTCCTGATGAACGGAGATAGTACCACTTGTTACCAAGGTATTGCCATCCCGTTTTCATATCACCATTTTCAGCATCTAAATAGTACCAAGTTGAGCCTTCTTGATACCAGCCAGTCGCCATAGCTCCTGATGAACGGAGGTAGTACCACTTATTGCCAAGTTGTTTCCAACCAGTTTGCATGATACCAGTTTCTGAATCTAGATAGTACCAAGTGGAAGCATCTTGAATCCAACCAGAACGTTTCTCACCACCAAGATTCTTATTCCCAGAATTTCCTGTTTTTGCTAGGTAATACCAGTTAGATTGATCATAAAGCCAACCTGTCTTTAAAGAATGATCTTGATCAAAGTAGTAGTATGCTAATTTAAGAACTTCGGGACCTTCCCAGCCTTCACCATGTTTTTTCCCAACGGTTAAGGAATCTTTTAGCTCTAATTGTTTCCAACCAACAAACTCTTGTAGCACTCCATTTTTGTCAAAGTAATACCATTCTGGCATTGGGGAACCTTCTAATCTTATGCCATTAGGGTAAGGACCAATTGTATATCCTTTAACTGGCATTGGAATGTATTGCCAACCAACAACCATTTCGCCATTATAATCAAAATAATAGGTCTTGCCATCAATCACTCGCCAGTCCGTTTCTTTGATGTCACCCTTCTTGTAGTAGGTTCTTCCGTTTTCTTGTACAAAATGCCATCCTTCAGAATCAGCATCATCCGCCAATACTGCACTTGTTGCTAGCAAACAGAAGAAAAAGACTGCTAATGTAATTTGCATCAATTTTTTTATTGTTTTCATTAGACGTATCCTCCATAACTGATTATAGCAAAGCCCCAACTGTATGTCAATATATAGAGAACCCCCTCAAAAAAAGCAGTTACATAACCGCAACTGCTCTCTATTCTTGCATGGTGTAACCAACACCACGAACGGTTTTAATGTAGCTTTTTTGACCTTTTACATCAAGCTTGCTACGTAGATAACGGATATAGACATCCACGATATTAGTTTCGGTCGCACTTTCATACTTCCAGACACTTTCCAACAACTGCTCACGAGTCAGAACTTTCTTGCTTCCCATAAGAGTAGCCAAAAGGTCATACTCACGACGAGTCAAAGCAATCATCTCCTCGCCACGATAAACTGTGTGATGCTCTACATCCATACGCAGATTGCGATAAGACGTTGGAACCTTCATCTGACTACAATGTTGGTCGATAAAGTCCCGACCTCGGAAAATCGCGGAAATACGAGCCACCAAATTATCAATAATAACCGGCTTATAGATGTAAGAAACGGCAAAGCGTTGGATTGTCTCAATCTGATCTTGCAATTCTTCACGATGGTCCAAGACCATGATGACTGAGGCTGGCTTAGTCCGACTCAGCTTGTCTGCAAAATCCTGGGCCGTCATATCCCCCAGATGAGCATTCAATAAAATCAAGTCATAGTCTGTCTGAAGAGCCATGGAGAGGGCTTTTTGCCCCTCCTCAACCTGATCAACTCGGTATTGCTCTTTTTGGAGTTCCAAACTTAAAAAATGAGCTAGATTTCGTTCTTTCTCAAGTAATAAAATCCGTTTCCCCATGGCAGACCTACTTATTTTTCGTCATACCAAGAGTAGTGGAATGTTCCTTCTTTGTCTTTACGTTGGTAAGTGTGGGCACCAAAGTAGTCACGTTGCGCTTGGATCAAGTTAGCTGGAAGGTCAGCTGAACGGTAGCTATCAAAGTAAGTAATAGCTGCTGAGAAAGTTGGCACTGGCACACCAGCTTGAACAGCAAGAGCTACGATATCACGCACTGCTTGTTGGTACTTAGCAGTGACATCCAAGAAGTATTCATCCAAAAGAAGGTTTGCAAGGTCTGCATCACGGTTGTAAGCATCTGTAATCTTTTGCAAGAAACGAGAACGGATGATACAGCCATCACGCCAGATAGATGCGATATCTGCAAATGGCAAATTCCAGTTGTTTTCTTTAGAAGCTACACGCAATTGCGCAAAACCTTGTGCGTATGAAATGATTTTTGAGAAGTAAAGGGCTTGACGGATTTTTTCAATCAACTCAGCCTTGTCTCCTTCAAATTTGAAGGCAGCTGGTTTTGGAAGAACCTTGCTAGCATGTACACGTTCTTCTTTGTAAGTTGAAATGTAACGTGCAAATACTGACTCAGTGATGAGTGACAATGGTACACCAAGGTCAAGAGATGATTGGCTAGTCCATTTACCAGTTCCCTTGTTACCTGCGGCATCAAGAATGTAGTCTACGATTGGTCCATCTTGACCTTCATCGTCTTTACGGCTCAAGATATCAGCTGTGATTTCGATCAAGTAGCTGTCCAATTCACCCTTGTTCCACTCAGTAAAGATTTCAGCCATGTCTTCTGCAGAAAGACTAGCAAGTGTTGCATCAAGTCATAGCTTTCTGCGATCAATTGCATATCACCGTACTCGATACCGTTGTGAACCATTTTCACGTAGTGACCAGCTCCATCAGGACCGATGTAAGTCACACATGGTTTGCCATCTTCTGGTGCTTTAGCTGAGATTTCTTCAAGAACATCTGCAACCAATTCGTAGGCCTCTTTTTGTCCACCAGGCATGATAGAAGGACCTTCAAGGGCACCTTTTTCACCACCAGAAACCCCAGTACCGATAAAGTTGATACCTGAGTTTGCCAATTCTTCATTACGACGGATTGTATCTTTGTAGAAAGTGTTTCCTCCGTCGATCAAGATATCACCCTTGTCAAGGTGTGGAAGAAGGGCTTGAATTGTAGCATCTGTACCAGGTCCAGCTTGAACCATGAGCATGATACGACGAGGTTTTTCGATTGAGTTTACAAAACTTTCAACGTCATAGCTTGGTACAAAGTTCTTTTCAGGATGGCAAGCAATTACATCTTCAGTTTTTTCTTTACTACGGTTGTAAATAGCAACTGTGTAACCACGAGATTCAATATTAAGGGCAAGGTTACGACCCATTACGGCCATACCTACGACACCAAAGTTAGCTTTTGTCATTTGACACTCCTCTTGTTTAATTTGTTTTATTTTATCATTTTTACTTTTGAAAAGAAAGAATTTTGTAACGACTGCTTAGTAGTCCAAAGCATCCGCATGTCCAGAACCATTTCCAACAAAGTATCCTGTCTTACAGTTAAGGGTAAAGAGATAGGTTCCATCTGGCTTGTAGAGGTTGTAATAACCATTGCCATTAACGATATTAACACGTTCAAGGATATATTGGTTACCAGTGATATAACCACGTGAGCGTGAAGTCGCTAGGATTTTTTCCAAGACACCATCCGCGAAATCCCAGGCAGAATTATTGCTATCATCAACAGCTGATTGATTGAACGGCACACGACTCGAAGCTCTCTGGAGGTCAACTCCAGAACTTGATAAACCGCCATGGCTATCATCACGTGCAGAAACTGAATTGTTTGATGAGACGCTTGAAGATGGACTTGTGTTGTCTGTAGCCCTCTCTGTTGATGCACTTGAACTTTCTTGACTTGAGCTTGAACTTGAAGGAGCTGTTTGTTGACTCTTACCTAGACTGATAGCCTTATCTAGCACTTTATCAATCTCCGTATTTCCAGTTTTAATATCTGTAAATTTAGCATCTGATTTAGCTTTAGCGTTAGTGTCCAAAACTCCATCTACAATAGCTGGCTTATCAAATTGAGCATTGACATCTTGAATGGCCTTGATTTGAGTTGCTAGACTATCATACTTAGATTTTGCAAGCGTATATTCACGACTACCTTCTAGCTTATCAAGCAAGGTTTTAAGTTGACTCAGTTTATCAAACTGGCTATTCTTCAAAGCCGTTTTGTTGCTATCTGTATAGAAGGCATCATATAAATTATTGAATTCTTCCACATCTGACTGCGTGTTTGTAGTTGATTGAGAAGTTTGGATTTCCTTGGTCGAACGAGCCACTTGACGATAAACATAATAACCAGTTCCAAGGATAAGAACCACTAAGGCTGCTAGAATACCGTAAAGCACCCATTTCTTCTTACTTTTTCCATCTTCACTATCTGTGACTCGATAAAGTGTTGGAATATCTTCAGTCTCAGAGGCTTCAACAAGAGGAGTTTCTGAAACTCGTGTTAATTCTAAATCATCAAACTGACTCAATTCATCTTCTGAAGCTGGAGAAGTTACTCCTGTTTCCTCACGAAGTTCTTGAAGCAAATTATCCAGAGTCTGAGTCTCCTCTATCTCCTCTACCTCTTCTTTTTCAACTAAATCATCCTTGCTAAACTGACGCGTTTCAAACTTATCTGCCTCAATTTCATCTTTATGTTGTTTCACATACTTGTCCAAGATAGAATCTCCAGGCAATACACCCGCTTCCACCTCTTCATTTTTTCGCATGGCTTCTCCAACTGTTAGCTCTTTGGCATCATCAAAATCAAATTGCGCTTCTTGATGTTCTGCTTTATGACGATTACGTCTTTTCCTTACTCATGAGTTTTCCTTTCTACTTTAATTCCTGACGTTTAACGCGCTGACCAAAATATTGATACAAATCAACTTTCAAGGTTCCGTTGTATAACTTACGTTTCTTATCCGCCTGACTACCGTACTTGGTCTCAAAGGTTTCATCACTAGTTAGGATAAATTTGCTCCAGGTTTTTTTAGCGGTGCAAATACTTGACCCATCTCCGCATAAAAGCTTGGTAACCCCTGCATCATCTGACAAGCGTTCACCATAAGGCGGGTTAGAGATGATCACTCCATTAATTTTATCGGAACGTAAATCCTGCACGCGCATCTGCTTAAAAGTAATGTCTCCTGCAACACCAGCTGCCTGAGCATTGGCCTTAGCAATTTCCACCATACGTGCATCGATATCAGAGCCCATGATATCCAGTTCCAGTTCACGATCTACTTTCTTAGCCGCCTCTGTGCGCACTTCTTGGATCAAGCGATCGCTGACCCAGTTCCATTCCTCAAAGGCAAAGGAGCGACGAAGTCCTGGAGCCATCTTTCGAGCAATCATGACCGCCTCGATACAGAAAGTCCCTGAACCACAGGTCGGATCAATCAAGGGCTTGTCTGGATACCAGTTAGAAAGTTGCAAAATTGCTGCCGCCATGTTTTCCTTGATAGGAGCGCCACCTTTTTCGGTACGATAGCCACGTTTAAAGAGGCTCGTCCCTGTCGTATCAATCATGACAGTTGCTATATCTTTCAGAATAGAAACCTCAATCTTAAACTCAGGACCACTCTCCATCAGAGGAACACCTTCTGGACGAGCATAATGTTTTTGCAATTTCTTGACAACGGCCTTCTTTGAAATAGCCTGTACACTGGGCTCATTGTGAAGTTTAGATTTAACACATTTGGCTTTGGCAATCGGAAAACGAGCCCCAAGCGGTAAATAATTTTCCCAATCTAGGGCGAAAACTCCTTGAAAGAGCTCCTCAAAAGTCTTAGCTGGGAAAGTTCCTACAATAATCTTGATACGGTCTGCTGCCCGAAGCCAGAGGTTGGTTTCAATAATAGCTCTTGCGTCTCCTTGAAAACGAACACGACCGTTTTCAACCTGACAATCATAGCCCAATTCTCGCACTTCACGTCCCACAACAGCCTCAAGACCCGCTGCAGCAGTAGCGATTAAATTAAATTCTTTTTTCATTTTCAGTCTTATGAGACCTTTCTATATGTCCACTTTAAAAAATGAGGTTGAGAAAGTTTTCTCAGCCCCAACCTATATGCAATTTTCTATAAGCCATGTTTTGTTCCAGAAGTGACTAGGACCACTTCCTTCGATAATCATCTGTCTACACTTCAACATTTCTGGCTGGTAGTCAAGTACAGTTCGTTCGCAATATACATGCCCGACCAAAATTTGGGTTGCTGGCCGGGGGTTTCGCGTTCCTCTCCGTTTCCAGAAAGACTTCGTCCTTGGCACTTTCAAACCTACTCTGGCCTATCGGGGACTTAGCCATTCCAGCTGCTGTGGCGCGATTTTCTGTCCCACAAACATGGTTCACTTCTTTAAACCTACGACATGCAGCCTGTACTGAGCATGGTTTCACCTCATGAAAATTCTCCTCACGCGATTATCCAAAAGTGCACTTTTCAGATAAGCTCTTATAAATCAGAAGTTATCCAAATTTATTTCATAAATACTTCTTTCAAGACGATTGGGCGTTTTAAAATATCAAAATTTAAGTCATGGAGATTTGTATACGTCGACAAGTGAGGTTTCACTTGAACCGGTGCAGATTCAGGTTTTACCGAGACCGTTCTTCCTTCAACTCTACCAGTTTCTTGACGGGGAGGCTTGGCCTAGGCTGACATAAGTTTAAAAGCAGTCCCTTGACAACATCGTCAAAAATTCATCAACTTCAACCTTACTATATCCACGGACTTCACGTCCAAACTCTTGCTCAAAAATATCTTTTGCTGAAAAAATAATACTTGCCATCTCTCTCTCCATTCTCGATTTCTAATAGTATTATTATATAAAAAAAGGCAAACAAAAATCAAGGTCAAAGGCTTACTTTTCAGAAAAATTTTCTGCTAGCTCATTTAGGTCTTCAAACGTTAGCCTTTTTATGCGATACCTTTCCTGATTTTTCATCAAATTGTCTATAAATTTTAATTTGGTCTCATTTTCTGGGTCATAGAAAAAATAAGCTAAGTCAGTATTTTTCAGCAAAAATCGTTGGTAGTCTCGTAGTTGCCCCATATGTTCATATTTAGGATAGGCATATTTGACAAAATCGACCTGCTTAAATTGGCTAAGTTTAAGCTGATTCGCTTCATTCCAATTTTCCCCGTGTGTTTCAAAATCAAAAATGGTCGCTAGGTTGAAATCATATTCTTCTTTCATTTCATTTGCGACATCAAGCACCCAAGATTCAAATCCCAAGTTTCCTGTAAAGACCAGCCATTTAATCCCTTCTTCTGCTAAATTTTCTAGATCACGGCGAATGGCTTTCTTTATAATTTTTAACCTGATATCTTTTTCATTAAATAAACCCAAGTCAAAATTAGAATATCCCATAATTAAAGCTGTAGTCATTTTTACACCTTTCTTTCTATTTTTATGGTATAATAGAGTGATGTTATTGTACCAATAAGGAGAAATATGGTCAACTATCCTCATAAAATTTCATCCCAAAAAAACCAAACATCCATTTCTCAACCAAAAAATTTCGCAAATCGAGGAATGACTTTTGAAAAGATGATCAACGCTACAAACGACTACTATCTGACGCATGGTATGGCAGTTATCCATAAAAAGCCAACGCCTGTTCAGATTGTTCGAGTAGACTATCCTCAACGTAGTCGAGCCAAAATTGTAGAAGCCTATTTTAGACAAGCTTCCACAACAGATTACTCTGGCGTATATAGAGGACATTACATTGACTTTGAAGCCAAGGAAACGCGGCAAAAAAATGCTATCCCAATGAAGAACTTCCATCTTCACCAGATTCAACATATGGAACAAGTTCTAGAACAGCAGGGAATTTGCTTCGTACTGCTTCATTTTTCTTCTCGACAAGAAACTTATTTGTTGCCGGCACTTGATTTGATTCGCTTTTATCATCAAGATAAGGGCCAAAAATCAATGCCACTTGGATATATCAAAGAATACGGATATTTAGTAAAGCAAGGAGCTTTCCCTCAAATTCCCTATCTCGATATTATCAAAGAACATTTACTAGGTGGTAAAACAAGATGAATAAACAAACCATTCTGCGATTCTTAAAGTATATTGGAATTACATTTCTTACCTTATTTATCGCATTATTTCTATTAGGTGGAGGTGTCTTCCTCTACTTTGTTAGCAAGGCTCCAGCCTTATCTGAAAATAAATTAGTTGCGACAACCTCTAGCAAGATTTATGACAACAAAAACGAACTGATTGCTGACCTTGGATCTGAACGTCGCGTAAATGCTCAAGCAAATGAAATTCCTACTGACTTAGTCAAGGCAATTGTGTCTATCGAAGACCACCGTTTCTTTGACCATAGAGGTGTTGATACTATTCGTATCATGGGAGCAGCATTAAGAAATCTACAAGGAGGAGGTCTACAAGGTGCCTCAACCTTGACACAACAATTAATTAAATTGACTTATTTTTCTACTTCAACTGCTGATCAAACCTTGTCACGTAAAGCTCAAGAAGCTTGGCTAGCCGTTCAACTAGAGCAAAAAGCAACCAAGCAAGAAATCCTAACCTATTACATCAATAAAGTCTACATGTCCAACGGTAACTATGGAATGCAAACCGCAGCCCAAAATTACTATGGAAAAGACTTGAAGGACTTAAGCTTGCCACAGTTAGCACTCTTGGCTGGAATGCCTCAAGCGCCAAACCAATATGATCCTTATTCCCATCCAGAGGCTGCTCTAGAGCGTCGTAACTTGGTACTTTCAGAAATGAAAGGGCAAAAATACATTAGTGCAGAAGATTATGAAAGCTATTAATACTCCCGTCACTGACGGTCTCCAAAGTTTGAAGTCAGCCAATAGTTATCCAGCTTATATGGACAACTACCTCAAAGAAGTAATCGACCAAGTTGAACAAGAAACTGGTTACAACCTTCTTACTACAGGCATGGAAGTCTATACTAATGTCGACAAAGATGTTCAACAACGACTTTGGGATATCTACAATACAGATGAATATGTCTCTTATCCAGATGATGACCTTCAAGTAGCCTCAACTATCGTAGATACTTCCAATGGTAAAGTCATCGCCCAACTTGGAGCTCGTCACCAAGCAAGTAATGTTTCATTCGGCACCAACCAGGCTGTGGAGACCAATCGTGACTGGGGATCATCAATGAAACCAATCACAGACTATGCTCCCGCACTTGAGTATGGCATCTATGACTCAACAGCATACATGCTTAAAGATGCTCCTTACAACTATCCAGGTACAAATATTCCTCTTTACAACTGGGATAAATCATATTTCGGAAACATTACCCTTCAATATGCCATCCAACAATCCCGTAACGTTACAGCAGTTGAAACGCTTGAAAGGGTCGGATTAGACCAGGCTAAAACTTTCTTAAATGGGCTAGGAATTGATTACCCAACTATGGTCTATGCTAACGCTATTTCAAGTAATACAACTGAATCAAATAAAAAATATGGTGCTAGCAGTGAAAAAATGGCCGCTGCCTATGCTGCTTTTGCCAATGGTGGTATCTACCACAAACCAATGTATATCAATAAAGTTATCTTTAGTGATGGTAGTTCAAAAGAGTTTTCTGATCAGGGTACACGCGCCATGAAAGAAACAACCGCCTACATGATGACTGAAATGATGAAAACAGTATTATATTCTGGTACAGGTCGAGGCGCTTATATATCTTGGCTCCCACAAGCAGGTAAGACGGGTACATCTAACTACACGGATGAGGAGATTGAAAAACACATCAAAAACACTGGCTATGTAGCTCCAGATGAAATGTTTGTTGGTTATACTCGTAAGTATTCTATGGCTGTATGGACAGGATACTCAAATCGTCTTACTCCAGTCATCGGCAGTGGGTTCACAGTTGCTTCTTCAGTCTATCGTTCAATGATGACTTACCTATCAGAAGATGACCACCCAGGAGATTGGACTATGCCTGAGGGCTTATATAGGAGTGGAGAATATGTCTTTAAGAATGGAGCTCGTCCTACATGGACTGCTCCTGCTACTCAACAAAGTTCTACACCTGCTCCTGCGAACCAGACTCCAGAGACTTCAACCTCTCAGTCAAGTGTAACGACACCAAACACAAATCCAAATTCAAATACAGTTACTCCCAATGCTGGAACCAATGAGAATACGGCGACACAACAACCAAGTACCAATCAAGGGCAGCCTAACCAAAATCCTCAACCAGCGCAACAATAAATTACTAACCACCCAAAAATTGGGTGGTTTTTCAATCTGTTCTTTGCTCAATCAATAATTAGATAATAAAAACCTGAGAAGGTCAATTGTACTTCTCAGGTTTTTTTGTTCTATACACTCTACTGGTTTAGAATACTGTTAAGAGAGAGTTTAATTGTCATACACAACTAATCTTTTTTACTTTTTGCTACAAAGATAGCAGATAAGGCTAGTCCAACGCTTGCCAAGAAAATAGCTGTTTCTGACTGTTTTTCACCAGTCTCTGGCAATCTCTTGTCTTCCTTAGCAACTTGAACTGGTGCTTCTGGAGTCTGAGATTTTTCTAACGAACTTAGCTTAAATTCTGGTTTTTCTACTGTCGGAGCTGGTTGGTCACCTACGGTTGATAATGGACCTGTGTAGGCTGGTAGCTCATGTTTCAAGGCCATAACGGAGTTAACTCCACCCTTGAACTCTGGTTTCTCTACCGTCGGTGCAGTTTGATCGCCCACGCTTGACAATGGCCCTGTGTACTCTGGTAGTTCGTGTTTCAAGGCCATAACTGAGTTGACTCCACCCTTGAACTCTGGTTTCTCTACTGTTGGAGTGGCTTGGTCACCTACTGTTGCTACTGGGCCTGTGTACTCTGGTAGTTCATGTTTCAAAGCCATAACTGAGTTGACACCACCCTGAAACTCTGGTTTCTCTACTGTCGGTGCAACTTGGTCACCTACGGTTGATAATGGACCTGTGTAGGCTGGTAGTTCATGTACCAAGGCTTCAACTGCATTCACACCACCTGTAAATTCAGGTACCTCAAGCACTGGTGCTGGTTCTTCACCCTTGCTTGATTGAACAGGTTCTTCTGTCAATTCTTGATAGAAGCTCGCCAATTCATAAAACTCAGCCTTGCCACCTTCCCATACCAGTTTAACATCTAGAAGAGAACCACCATTTCGGATAGCAAAGGTTTGGAGACTAGATGTAATGGCACCAAGATCTGTCCAACTCTCTTGACCATCCTTAAGTGTTCTCGCTTGAACTCGTGCTTTCGCGCCTTCAGGAAGGCTTGAAATGAGACGAAGATGGTTAGCATTAGTTGGTTCAGACAAGTGATAAACCATTTCTCCCTTATCTTGTTCTGCTTTGTAGCTAGTCAACACTTTTCCGTCTACGAGATTAGTATAGAAGTTCCCTCGGCTTTCGCCACCGTTTCCTTCTACAGTTGGATCATTAATTGGTTTGACAAATTCGCCATCATTGATCACCAATTCTGTAAATCCTACAAAACGAGCATCATAGTCAGCTGTATAGAGGACACGAATATAGTTGGCTTTGACTGGTGTCGTCAATTCACCCTCGATGTAACGATTTCCTGGCATCTTAGAATCATGTGTCCAACCATCTGTCAATGAATCATCGTGTGTACTATTAGCTACACCATCTCCCACTGTCACAACATCTGTCCAGGTTTTACCGTCTTGGCTGACTTGGATTTTACCATCACGAAGATAGTTTTGAGTTCCGTCTTGGATGTAGGCTCTGATCTTCTTGATAGTGCGTTCGCTACCAAGTTTCAAGGTTACATGACCATCTTTATGGGCGTAGTCTGAAAACTCAACGAAGTTGTTGTAAACACCGTCAAACAATTGATCTAGGTTATTAATCTTACGAACATCATTGCTTCCGTATATTGGATGAATACCCATAGTTGTAGATTCTAGTTTGGTTGGTTGTACTTCTTTAGTTGTTACAAGGATAGAAGTCGATGGAACAGCCTGCTCTTGGTCTGTTTTATTCACAAGACGAACATAACGTACCAAGTGGGTCGCGACAGTTCTGTCTGTCAACTGGCTAGCTGGTGTCCATTCTTGAGCATTTGCAGAATACTCTAGACTGAGTGCTGGATTTGTTTGACCTTGGAGCTGGATGCTTTTAACTTGATGGATACGGTCAAGTTTCATGCCTAGATAGCTATTTGCAGGAAGTGTAGTGCCAGCTGGAATTTGAAGTTCATAACTGCCCAAGCTATCCACTACTGGTGTTTCCTTCAAGGCATCCACGTTGGTATCTGTTAAGTCGCTATTTCCAGAACGTGTCTCAACAGAGAAGTCTTGGATACGCCACCAAAGGTCACTTGCCTTGGTATTGCGTACTCGGATGTAACGAGCATTGATAGCTCTAGTCACTTCCTTAGTTTGTTCTCCTGATAGGCGATCTAACTCTTGCCATGCAGATCCATCTGTAGAGTACTCAAGTACACCTGCGGCAAGTTTATCGCCAGTTCCTTGACGAAGACGAACTTTAGTGACTGACTTGACTTCACCTAGGTCAAGTTGTGCCCAGGCATCTACTGGAGTCGTATTGCTGCCATCAGCATTTGCCATCATAGCTTCTGTATTATCTTTACCATCAGTAATTTGACTTGCTGATGTTCTCAATTTATAAACTAGATTTGAGCTGAGGCTAATTGTAGCAGTTTGTTGTTTACGAACGTTCTCTACTGGACGATTGACTGCAATCTCGCGAACTGCAAACCAGGTGTCATCACGATCTTCTGTAGCAATCATACGTACTGCTTTAGCTTTGATGTTAAGATTTTCAAACTGAACAAGTGACTCATTACCAACATAAGTTGGTTCTTTCAAACTTACCCAATTATCTTTTTCATCTTGATACTGCACTTCAGCCTTACTAAAGGTATCGCGTGGATTTGCCTGAGTTCCCATAGCAAAGGTCAAGGTTTGGATATCTACCGGTTTGTTAAATTTCATACCGATATAATCACCTGTCTTGATACTGTTTGGTGATTTAATCAAGGCATGAGTTGACAAGTCACCATCCGTTACTTCTGCCAAACCACCTTCTACTCCTGTTCGATTGGTAATAAAGGTGCTGATGATTTGGTCAGGGTGCAAGAATTTTTGAACTTCAGACGCTAGAACTTCTTTCAAGGATAGGATAAATGGACGGATATGTTGAACCCCCAATTCAGCCTTTTCAAGATGGTCTACATAATGGAAGGTATGAGTTTGAGACTGTTCGTACAATTTCAAACCTTTATAGTAGCTATCCCAAAGTTTGGCAGCATCATTTGTAGCCATAGCCTCTGTTCCTGTTAGGAAGGCATCAAGGGCATTCATTTGGTCGATTGCATTATCCAACCAATAGTGGATCTGTGCAACCATCTTTTGATCACCTGAGGCTTTATAAAGTTCAGCTGCTTCTTTAATCTTGGCAAATTCTGCACGCAAGGTTGCACGTTCTGCAGTTACATCCTGACCTGCTTTGAGCTTAGTCATGAAGTCTGTCAATTTTGGAGCCAATTCAACCGATTCTTCTAGTTTAACAACACGACCGTCCATGTTTTGGTTGATCATATGCTTACCGAGTTCGCGGAAGGCTGCTGATACCTTGCTGTCTTCAAAATGACCATTTTCAACAAAGTTGAAGGCAATGTCATTGAGTTTCTTAGCTTCTTCTTCTGATTTCCACTGCTTCCATGTATATTGAGCTCCAGCAAAGAGGGCAATCTTAGATGGTTCAGACTGTTGCATTGGATTCAACATGATACCGGATAGCAAGCTTGGATCTACATTCGGATGAAGGAATTTCTCACCACCACCTAGAATCAAGTGTTGTTTAGAATTATCTGTAACCGGCCAGTTCACCCAAAGTGATACTGGACGATAAGTCTTACCACCTGCAGTTAGATTGTTCTTGAGAGTTGAGAGGAAGCTTTCAGAAACTTCACCCCAAATCTTACCACCCGTCAAGGTCATAGAGGTTGAACTTGGGAGATTTTCATTTAAAGATTTCAACTCTGCTTCACGCCCATTACCCCAATACTGACCTGGAACAAAGATCATTTCTTTGCGAAGACCGCTATAAGTTCCTTGCATTTCTGTCAACCAGTTGGTCATATCCTGCATCAAACGGTTGTAGCTATTGTAGCCTCCAACTGGGCTCGGTGCATCATCGGCTAGAATACCAAATTCACGGACACCCACTTTCATCAACTGAGTAAATTTAGCCTTGATGGTTGCCAAGTCTTCTTGGTAATGCGCTTCATTACCAAAGCGGATACGGTTGTTCATGAATGGATGGATGGTCCAGACATAGCGAGTTTTGCTTTGATTTCCGACGCGAGCAAGTTCACGAATTTCAGCTAGTTTTTCTTCTGGGTAAAGTTCACGCCATTTCTTGTTGTGATATGGATCATCTTTTGGTGCGAAGAAGTATTGGGTCAATTTCAAATCGCCACCAAAACGCATGAGTTCAGCACGATCTGCATTAGACCATGGATTTCCATAGTAACCTTCGATGAAACCACGATTCTTGATTTCAGCGTAATCTTCCACTGTCACATTGCGAAGAACTGGAACTTGACTTTCTTTGAGCATATGTTTCAAGGTTGTCAAACCATAGAAGACCGCATCCGTGTCTTTTCCGACGATGGAAATTGAGTTATCTTTGATGGTCAGAGCATAAGCATCAATCTTGTCAAATAATCCTGTTGAAACCTTAGACATGTTTTGTTCTGCTTGTGAACCGCGTCCGTGTATTCCAAGATAGATATTAGTCGCGCCAGCAACTGCTGATTGACTAGTAGTGTAGGATACTTGATTGTCCTGCAAGACACTCTTCAAGCGATTACGAGTATAGACATCGAGTTGATCTCCCATTACCAGATTGACTTGCTTACGAAGAGCTGTGACTCCTTCTCCATAAGTCACTTTTTGTGGAGTTGGGAAAACCTTGTACTCTTTCTTGAGATAATCTGCGCTCTTGCTGGCAGCTGCAATACTATCTTCGCTAGCTGGTTTGCTTGCTGTGAATTGATCCGCCAGTTCAACTGTTCCATCACCTGTTTGCTCGACTTTTGGAGTTTCAGGTGTAGATGGTTGTTCTGGTTCTGGTGTTTCTTGTCCCTCTTTGATAGGTTTCAATAGATGAACTTCAGCTGCACTTGCAAAGCCCCCAACACCTGATAGAACTTTCAACTCAATCTTGTTGGTATGAACCGCTGCAAAGTTAACTGTTTTTCTTGAGCGTTGTTGTCCCAGCTTCCTTCTGAAACCTTGACCATTTGGCCATCTTTTTGTGCGTAGATTTCGTAGCGAGTCACGACCCCATTTCCACCACCTGGCCGAGGAAGATAAGTCAAACCATTGACTTTTTCTGCTTCTTTCAAGGTCATAGAAAGAGTGTACGGAGCAGTATCACCAGTCCATTTAGTATGCCAAAAGGTATTTGGATCATTGTCAAAGGCTTTTTCAACAACTCCTTCAGTCGCTGTTCCTGGTGTTTCTTGACTAGTTGCAGAAACTGTGAAATGATCTGTTGGAATCAAACGAGGATTTACAAATGGTTTATCTGACAACTCTGCACTATGTAAAATCCCTTTGAACCCACCGATGCTTTCAAGCGGTAGAACCAAGCTATTGTGAGCAAAGCGAGGGTGAGCTGGATTTGCGATACGTTCAATCTTCTCACCATCCACATAGAATTCCGTTGATTGTGGTTTGGTCACGATAGAGATTTGATAACGTTTATTCTTTTCAAGTTTTTTCTTGAACTGGATATGGAACTGTTCAAATTGATAAGCAAGATAGCCGTCTTTATCAGCTAGATAGATACGGTTGTCTCCACTTGTTGAGAAGGTTTGTTCACCGTCTCCAGTGACAGTTACATCAAACTTCAAGACATGACTTGGACCGACATCACCTGCCAGGCCTTCAATACTGCTATCTTTCTCAAAAGCCAATCCTTGCTCGCTTGTCTTCACCTTCTTGCTTGCATAGTTCTTCACTGTTTCAGGATTGATGGTAAACAAATCACTTTGATCAATCGCTCTATCAGGATTTGACTGTGGTGCATAAGGGCTCGTTGGTAGGGTACGTTCTGCAAAGGTCGCAGGCCGCACGGTCAGATCCCCAAGTGCGTTCTGCAGTTGTTTGCATGCTCTTAAAGAAGCGTTTAAAGATATCATAAGATGTCAAACCTGTCTCATGAAGATCAATATTGTCATTCCAAACTGCGTGGCCACCACCAATTACATTTGGATTTGATGCTTCTAGAAGTGGACCATGACCTGTTCGGAAATCATTTGGTGTCCACCTATTATATTGTGTTTCATAGTTAGCATAGTCACCATAAGCTGTTTGACGATTATCACCATTTGGTACACTATAGGTTGGAATATCTGTTATGTTGATAATCTTAGCTCCCTGAGCAATAGCTTCTTTTGGTTGCTGCCAGCCAATACTCCAGATATCAACTTCTACATCTTTCCAATCAACCGCTGTTTTACCTCGTTTCGCACTGAGCGATCCCCAAATACGAGGTGTATAGCCTTTCCCTTTAATGTATTTAATAAGGTCATTTACATAACGACGATAGCTTTCTCTACTTCCGTAGTATTCATCCGTTCCGATATGAACAGTAGATACCCCATGAAGTGGTGCATCTGGTCCATCTAGGAGCTTGTCATAAACTGATTTGACAAAAGCCAGCGTTTCATCGTATTTATTATCTAGATCGAGCATGGCTACGCGCTCTACGTTATGTTTACCTCTGTAATCGCTCAGACTACCTTGATACATGAGGTCAGGACGAACTTTGACAAATGACAGAGCATGACCTGGTGTGTCAATTTCAGGTACTAGATTGATATGCAAGGCCTTAGCAAGTTTAATCAGATTTGCATCTCTTCTTTAGTATAGTGCTCGTCTGATGTTAATTTTTGACCATTCTTACCGACAATATCTGTCTCTACACGGAAACCTGTCTTAGCATGTTCTAGAACATACTTAAGCTCTTCTTCTTGTGTTAGATTCTTACCTGCCAAGTGTTCCTTTAGGAAGATATAGTTATCGTTGAGATGCAACTGCAAGTCGTTCATCTTGTAGTAAGCCATATTGAGCATGATGTCTACAAGGGTGTCATAAGGAATAAATTTACGACCTGTATCTAGCATAAAGCCACGGTGGCTGAAACTTGGGAAATCACGAATTTCTCCATTTTGGAGATTGCTTTCCCCCATTTGAAGAAGAGTACGAGTAGCATAGAAGGCTCCTGTGTTCGTTGCAGCTTCGATGGTAATGACACCATCTTGGATAGTGATGGCATAACCTTCCTTACCATAACCCTTGTTTTCAACTTTTTTAAATTCAATTCGTTTTTGAGCCTGCTTGTCACCTGTCGCAAGTTCCAATCCACGACTAGCAAGATCTGACTGGTAGAAGGTTGCAGCCTGATCAAAGCCTGAATCTCCTGTCGCAAGAACTGTATCTGAAGTGATAGAAGATTGACCTTCTTTTCCATACCATTGTTGAACAGCTGGTGCTACTTTTGGTTTGATACCCACACCTTCGTCCTGATGTAGCCCCTTGATGACTACTTCAAATTCTTTAGTAAAGGTATGTGAATCTTTAATTTGCTCTACCATAACTTTAACGCGTTGATCAGTCAAAGGCTTATAGATATGATTTTGAAGGTCAATCACACCTTGTTTGTTGCTACCGATAAGACTGACTTTTCCTGGTAGAGTTGGCAAGACAAGAGACTGTCCGTCTTTAGCAACAGTCAATTCTGTAACCTGACGGATATCCGTTACCTTACTTGTATCAGGAATATTCGAATAAGCTCGAATTTCTTGAATACCAACGTTTCTCCAGCCCATTGTGCCCGCTTGATAGTCATTGATTTCTAACTTGAGATATTTAGCTTGAATACTATTGGCTAAGTCAACTTTCTCATCTAAAACAGGTTCTCCAGTCTTGGTATGAGCTAGTTTCCATTGTTTTTCTCCACTAGCATTTACATCATCTTGACCTGCATAGTAGAGGCTCCAAGATTTGATATTTGGATCATTTTGTCCCTTGCGGACACGGCGATCCCAATCAATCTCTACATGCCTAATAAGTGTAGTTTTTGGAAGAGTTAATTCGAAAATTGGTTTGTTAATATTTGGATTTGTTGCCCAACGAGTATCAGGATCCCCATCTACTGCCTTGTCAGCAGTAAAAGGAGTTCCAGTTTCTGAGTCGTTTGCTTGGACAGTGACACCTTCTAAGTGGTTACGATCTTCTCTATCTTCAATTTGATTTTCAACCGGTTTGATTGTAGGTGTAGCTGGTTCTACAGGTTAGAATCTGCTTTTGGTGTTTCAACCGGCTTCAGAGTCTCAGCTGGTTTGGGAGCTGTTGGAGTTGTTGCTGGGCTTGTTTCTTCAGTTGCTGCAGGACTTGTTCCTGCAGTATTTTCATGATTTTCTTCATGACCTGCATCTGCCGTTGCCTCTGATTCTGCTTTCTTTAAAACAGCTGCTAAATCGTCCGGCAACTTATCTAGTGGCTGAGCTTGTGTAATTGTTCCTTCTTTCTCAGGTGTTCCAACTGTCTCTGCAGCTTGCACTACATTTGCACCAAAGATACTAGCACCTATCAATACAGAGGCTGCACCAATTGCAAATTTTCGAATACTATAGTGACAACGTCTTTCAAAAAAATGTCTATCCATCTTTCTCCTATTCCTTTCTCCCACTTATTACAGTAAGCGGTCTCATTTTCCATTTGAAAATGGAGAGAACCTAGAGGTTCTCTCCAACTAAGTTATTTCTGTCTGAATTCTAGTTCCGGTAAACTCTAAAATCCAGTCTTCTTTAATTTTCTTTAAGTTTTGTTGCAAGGACAGCAGCAGATAAGGCAAGACTAACGCCTGCTAGGAAGATAGCTGTATCAGATTGGCTTTCTCCTGTTTCTGGCAATCTCTTCTGCTCTTCTGTTGAAACTGAAGTTTTAGATTCTGCAAATTTTCCTTGGCCCAATTGACTAATCTGATACTCAGGTTTTTCAACAGTTGGTGCTGCTTGATCGCCTGCTGTAGCCAATAGTCCTGTGTATGCTGGCTTTTCGTTTACCAAAGCTTCTACTGCATTGGCTCCACCTTTGTATTCTGGAATTTCATTGATAGCCGCTTCTACTGCATTCGCACCACCTTTATATTCTGGCAATTCATGAACTAAGACTTCTGCTGCATTGGCTCCACCTTTGTGTTCTGAAACTTCATTGATAGCCGCTTCTACTGCATTCGCACCACCTTTATATTCTGGCAATTCATGAACTAAGGCCTCTACTGCATTGGCTCCACCTTTGTATTCTGGAACTTCATTAACAACTGCTTCTTCACCTGCTGTTCCAACTAAACCTTTATACTCAGCTACCTCAAGAATTGGTGCTGCTTCCTCACCCACTGTTCCTAGCGGGCCTTTATACTCAGGCACTTCAAGAATCGGTGCCACCTCTTCACCTTTGCTACTTGTAGGAGCATCTGGTTTAGCAGTCTGATCTTGTAGTTGGTTGAGATATTCTGCAAAGTAGGCAACCATTCTTTCAGTCAAGAGATGGTTATCCGCAGCATATTTCATGCTAGCTACTACACTTGCTACCTCCTCTTGATTTTCTTTGCTGGTCAATTTTTGAGCTTTCGCTAAAGCTGTTTCATAACCTGACAAATCAAGAGCTGTTTCTGCAACCTGTGGACGACTAAAGATTAACTCAGCAGCAGCTTGATATTTATCACCACCGTCTCCATAAGTCTTAGTACTTGTCAAAACAATTTTCTTAGCCTTGATTGTCTTACCAAAATCAATATCTTTTGGTTTATTGTTATCTGGCCAATCAATTGCAGTGAAAGTATGTTCTTTACCAGACTCATCTGTCACAACCAGTTTCACATCACGCAAGTTACCATTTGATCCTGATCCACGTGGCACATAACGGAATCCAGTGATTTCTGTCGCTTCTTTCAAGACCATAGTTGCAGGTTTGCCAACATCTCCACCATTCCAAGACGTATGCCATAGACTTGATAAGTTACCATCAAAGGCATTTGCTAAATCTTCTCCCGCTTGCGCTGGAGCATTTAGACTTTCAAAGTCTTCTGCTACCAAGGCTGTTTTCTTTTGTACCAAGGCATTCTTAAGAGCATCAATCTTAGCAATTTCAGCACGCGCTTCTTCTACACTAATGTCATCATCTGCTTGGCTGAGGTTAAAGACAGCTTCCTTCAAGGCATCCATAGATTCCTTAGTATAGTTGGTCATGGCAACCGTTGGTAAGTAGTTCTTCAGAGCATTTTCTGTCAACATCTTACCTGTTAGAGTGACTTCCTCGATTTGAAGTTTATCCATGATGAAGTCGTTGTAACCACGGAAGTTCGCATTTCCACCAGAATCTCCACGAGTATTGCTTGCGTTACCAGTTGAGTAGATACCAACCCAAGTATCGCCTGTTTCTGCACCTGTTACGAGGAAGGTTACCTTCTTAGCTTTCTTAGAATCTGTCCAAGTATTTGGCAATTCATGCATTTCCAAATTGCTTGCTTGATTACCTCGACGTCCTGATTGGAATTCTCCCTTACCGACTACAAAGGCGTAGGTATTGTCAGAGCCTGCTTCGTATTCAAAGGTTACACGATAAGTCTTACCAGCTTCAAAACGGAAGTTTTGAGGGATTGTTTGGTAAACCAAGTTACGACGGCTCACTAGTCCATTTGTCTTCAATGACCAATTTCCTTCGATGACATCATCGACTTTCTTACCATTCCAATCACGTTGTGTATATGGATCATGTTTTTCAGATAAGTGAGTACGATTATCCTCAACTCCTTCGATACCACCAATTACAAATGGGAAAATACCTTGAGCGACATTTTCAAAGTCTTGTTTAAATGTTCCTTTAGCTGTATCATGATTATCTCCGTACATACTTGAATTGTTTTCAAAGGTACGAATTTCATCAAAGTAAGTTGCTTCATCACCAGCTTCACGACTCAAAGTAAGAGTGACATTTGATACATCTGAACCCGTTGTAAAGAAGGCATACATGTTTTGGAAGTAACTTGTATCGTCAACTGTAGCATTGTCACGACGAGTATTATGGGCATAGGCCTTGACATAGTTAAGAGCTAGTGACTTATTGGTATAGCTAGTCACTTCTTTTTCACCAGTATTTACTGTGATACTCGCCTTAGCATTACTACGATTATCAACACCGACATAAACGGCATACTTAGTATTTGGTTTCAAGCCAGTCAGTTTCTGAGTAAGGCTGACTGTGCTCTTATTGCCTTGGATACGAAGCATTTCATTTGCGCCTTGAGATTTGACAATTTCTGCCTTAGAAGCATCACCAGAAATGGTCCAGTGTTTCAAAGTTCCACTGTTAAATCCTTGGTCATAGATGTGCATGCCTTCGCTCCATGACATTTCAGGATTGGTTTGTTTGAACGGTAGAGAACGTATGGTTGATTTGCAGTAAGATCAAGGGTAATCTTACCATCTTTCACAGCTACTTCCTGTTCTTCAGTCTTACCTTGGTCAGTTAGTTTATAAAGGTAAACCTTACTATTCGCCCAGTCGCTAGGAAGCGTCCAAGTTGTTGCACCAGCTTGCGTATTGAAGTAGTACATTTTTTCCTTATCAGTAGGAAGTTTCTTACCATTCGCATCCCAGTTCCAAGGAGTCAAGTAAGCTGAACCATCTTGGATGACACGTCCGTTGAGAGTTACTGTACGTTCACGGTATTGCGGGCTATTGACATCGTTTGACTTACGAGTCACAACTACTTTATTGTTGTCAGCATCTACCAATTCCACTCGCATTTCTGGAGTCCATTTATAGGTGCTACCGTTATCAGACATAGTAACAGGTGTACCATTTTCCCACTTGCTTACAGTGAAGTGTTGGAAGTACTTGGTCATGACATCATGAGCAAACAAGTTAGTTACATAGCCATTGTAGTCACTTCGTCCTTGCCAGCCTTCAAAGTCTTTCATGCTGTAACCACCTAGAAGTGGATAGTTGGCTGCACCACCGTAACTTCTGTAATCCCCAACCCAAGAATCTTTTTGGTGGTTGCGGATAAAGCGCGTGATAGCACTGTTGATACCTTTATTAGTATAGCCACCATAGGTCAAGTCAGCTGCCCAGTGTTGGAAGGTAGAGTCGTATTCACCACCATGACCCCACTCAATCGCAAAGCGCCAGCCTTGTTTGTTAATTTCTTTAGCAAGAACGTGGGTAGCCCATGCACCATTATCACCTGATTGGCCATTGCCCCAAACGTCCACATAGATAAAGTCGAGACCTTCACCAAGTTTTTTCTTCAATTCTTCCCAACGAGCTAAGCGACCATGCGCCAAATCATAGGCAGCATCAATGTTAATACCTTGGTCTAGCCAGTTCCAACCATAACTATAGCTTCCATCTGGATTCTTACGAAGAATATTTTCGTTAAAGTATTTAGACTCAGGATAAGTTTCAGAAGCGTTGACGTGGATACCTAGATGAGCTCCATATTTCTTCGCTTTCTCAATCAAGCCTTGAAGTCTTCGACACCACCAATACGTTTACCAATATCAGCATAGTTCAAATGGCCTGAGTCATGACCTTCACTACCATAACCTTTGAGGAGAACACCTTGTCCAAGACCATCTGTATGGAGATTAATCTTCTTGATACCATCCAAGGTCATAAGGAATGGATTTTGTGCTTGAGAACCAAAGTTCATCGCGATACGGTAAGCTGTGATATCCTTGACTTTTTCCCAGCCTTGAGGGTTGTTCATGATACTACGATAAGCAATGGCACCATCTTGCCAGTCCACTTTTTTATCCGCATTAGCATCTTCAGTGATTACAACCTTTGCACTTGGAAGTTCTTTGGTATATTCTGGGAAGACAATGCCCTTATAAGCTTTTTCCCATTGCCACTCAGAACTATGAATTCCGACATAGTTGGCATTTCCAACGGTTTCTTTATAAGCCGTCAAACGGGTCCAGTCATTAGAGCCACCACCGTAACTGTTTTGAGAATTACTCCAAACACCTGCAGCAAGCTTATCTGTAGAAACAAATCCATACATGTAACCCTTAGCCAAATCCTTCATTGGATTGGTTACTTCAATATGATCATCCCCGCTGACATGCGTATTGTTTGACATAGTTGCCCCATCAAACTTAGCACCAGCTTGCTCACTAGAAACAGATACTAAAGCATTCCCGAGGAAACTAATAGTAGAGAGTAATTTTCTTTCATCGTCAATCTTTTGACCTGGAGTGACTTGATTGTGGTTGACAATCTTAGTTACATCAAAATGCAATTGATTGTCCACAACTTGCAGACGAACTGTCATATCCGCATTGATAAGATTAGCCTCATCACGGAGTTTCATTTCATATTCTGCAGTTGTTTCATTAATTTTCTTATAAGTAACCTCAGGGGTGATTCTGTGGTTATTGATAAATACTTGGTTGAACTGTTGAACCTGTCCTGGTAAAGTATGGCCATTTAGCGTATATTCCTTGACACGTGGAAAGGCTTGGTCAATCACTGCTTTTAGGACTTTAGACTGGATAGTATCATAAGTCACTTTACTATCATCTACCACCGCACCAGTTTCTTTTTCAGCAGTAGCTTCAGTATTTTGAACTCCATCCTGATTGTCAGTCTTAATATTTACAACTGTCTTTTCAGTACCATATGTACCAGCTTTAAGTAGGATTTTCTTTTCATTTTTTAGATTTTCATTAACAGCCGCTGGCAAAGTAACTGTATCAAAAAGTTTTACATCATTATTTGTTGCATTCAGCTGACCATCTGATTTTAAGCTAATAGTCAGATGATTCACTGAGCCATTTACTGGAGCTGCAACACGACCACCCTGATACCATGTGCTATTACCTGGTGTCTTATATTCCCAGAACCAACCTGATTTATCATATCCGACAAAGACATTATTGTTTGTATCTTTAAATTTTAAGAAGACACCAAAACGTGATTTGCCTGTTTCAGATTCTTCTTTGAAAGTAAGATCCACATTCGCATTACCATTTGCATCCACAGTCAATCCTTGTTTTTCAAACAAGGCTGGTTTGCTGGCATTGTCATTTTGATCTGTTGAAGATAGCTTATTGTATCGGACACCATTTTCTTCACGAACGGCTACAGTCCCTTGCTGTTCTTTTCTTGCTACAGTTTGCCATTCTGGAGTGACTTCCTTTGGCGTCTCTGGCTTAGCTGTTGCTGGTTTTTCTTCTTTCGGCTTATCTTCTTTTGGCTTTTCTTCAACTGGTTTTTCAGTTTCCTCTAAATCAGCAGGTTTTGCACTAGAAATCCCCTTAATATGATCTTGGATCCATTTTAATTGGGCTGGAGAGAAAAGAATTCCTCCACTACGGACACCGACCACACCATTTTGGTGAACCCCAATCAATTTACCATCCGTGTCAAAGATACCGCCACCGCTAGCACCTGGTTGTCCACCTTGATAACCAACTCCTTGGACTCCTTCACCATAAGATTCAGCAAAATCCACAGCACTGTTAATAACTGGTGCCAACTTACCAGCAGGATAGCCAAACATATTGACTTTATCCCCAACTTTCTTAACAACTGGCTTTTCAGTAACTTCTACAGGAGCATTTTCAAGAACTGTACGCAATCTTACAAGAGCCAAATCGTTCTTATAGCCCTTTAGATAGCCATCTCGATCCCAGTGAATCACATCTTTCTTGCTAAATTTTACATCATCTAAACCAGGGTAGGATATACTAAAAATATCGCCATCCCCTTTATCATTATCCACAACCTTACGGATATTTCCATCTTGCTGATCCTTGATAAAGTTGTGAGAAACAGTCAAAACAAGATCCTTACCAATGACAATACCACTACCTTCTCCTGATGGAGTCTTAATCTTAACAGTAGCGCCATAGTTCAATTCTCCATTTTTTGTTTTGGCAACATCTTCAGGAACTAGACTACCAGTATCTTGTGCCAATTGGTCTTTATTTACCTCTTTGCCATTATCAGTAGCTTTTTCAATTTTGCCTTCCAATTCTTTTGGCAACTTGTCAGTAGTTTCTTTGTTTTCCTTTTCAAGAGCTAGTAACTCTTCTTCAGTTTTTGGTCCATCCGTTGTTTCAGCAGAACCTGGATTTGCTGTTGCAGCTTCCTTATCGAACTCTCGTCCATTATCGCTCGCTTTTTTATCCAAATCAGCCAGCTCACTTGGCAAATTATCTGTTGAACCAACTGTTGGTGTGTTAGCCATTACTGGAGCAGTAGCAAAAAAACTAGCCCCAATCATAACTGAAGCAGCACCTAGTGCAAATTTACGAATGCTGTATGTACATCGTTTTTCAAAAAATCGTTTATCCATTAACTCCTGATTCCTTTCATCGATCTTCGTAAGCGTTTACATTTTTTGTTCGAAAAATACTCCTTTCTATCTGAAAAGTGCAATGCTTAACGTTTATAAAAAATAATTACACTTTTAATATATCAAATATTGATAGATAAAGCAATAGAAAAGCTAGGAAAATTACTAATTTTTTCTTTATTCTTGCAAAATAATACTCTGCCATTTAGAAGGAATTATCATAAAATAAAAAGGATTTAGCATTCCTATCGAATGCCAAATCCTTTATCAATCAGTTTCTATAGATAATTAAAATCTATTTCACATGTTTTGCAAGGTCTTCTTGCGCTTTTTTATTGGATTCTTCTTTTTCTTTCATCCATTTATCTTGTGCTTTTTGGTATTCATCTGCAGTGACTGCCTTGTCTTGAAGTTCAAGGTATTTGTATCGGAGCGGATCGCTTGTCCCCTTGTTACCTGAGAAAGAGAAAGGTAAAGTAAATGGTACCATCTTAGACAAGATTGGACGACCAGTTTTAGAAGTTGTTGGGATGACTAGGGCACTATCTGTCAACCAAGCTTGAGCTTCGGCATACTTGTTATAACGTTTTGTAACATCTGTAGTTTCTTCCCCTGCTTCATTGACCATTTTATCATAATCATTGAGACCAACCTTCTTAGCTGCCTCATTGTCTTTTCCTGAATCAAATCCTAGGTAAGTTCTCGTATTTTCCCCTACAGAAGGCTTGATGATATCAAGATAAGTTGATGGATCTGAGAAGTCTGGTCCCCATCCAACGTTATCAGAAAGATCCCAATCTTCACCAGCAGCGGTTTGTGCAAATAAAGTTACATTAAGCACTTCATCTTTTTGTAATTGTTGGATATCAATAATGACATTATCAGTTCCTAAAGTTGCTTCCAAGGATTGTTTCATAGATTGGACGCGCTGAACTTTTGTAGTTGCTGTTTGGTCAACTGGCATGTCTAGGTGAATTGGGAACTGTACTCCCTCAGCTTGTAGAGCTGATTTGGCTTTAGCAAATTCTGCCTTTGCTTTCTCTGGATTATAGAGACCATCTTGAGCATCAGCCAGGTTCACATCCTTCCATTCATCCCCGTAAGTCACCAATTTTTCTTTGACCATATCACCAAAGTTTTTTCCATCTGCTTGAACAAATGTTGGTGGAACAAAGATATTACGTAAGATTTTGCTTGCTCCAGTTTGTCCATTTAGCTGAGAAGCATAGGCTGTACGGTCAAATCCAAAGGCAATAGCCTGACGGAAATCCTTGTTTAACAAAGCCTTTTTAGTTGAGGTCTTTTGTTCTTCACTAGTCTTAGAAGTATATTTATAGGACTGACGGTCAATGTTTGTTCCTACTACATAAGTCGTAGAGTCCTGTTGCGTATAGACAATATTGTCCTTCATCTCTTTCTCAAGTTCTGCGAAACTTGCACTTGTTGGATAGAGACGAGCTGCTGAAAGGCTACCATCTTTAAAGTTTTCTGCAGGTTTACTAGTATCTTGACCATCCCAGAATGACAATTTGACTTTGTCAATATGGACATTGTCTTTATCCCAGTAGTTAGGATTTTTTGCAAATTCAACAGTAGATTTGGTTACAATGGATTTCAACAAATAAGGACCATTATACAAGATACTACTTGGATCCGTAGCTTTGGCAAAATCATCCCCTTTTGAGTTCAAAAACTCTTCATTGACTGGCGCTAAAACACCCATAGTTGTTTTAGAATTCCAAAAACTTTCAGGTTTGTTCAAAGTGTATTGGACTGTTTGATCGTCAAGAGCTTTAATCCCAACTTGAGAGAAATCTTTATTTTCCCCTTTAGCGTATGCATCCAAACCTTTGATTGAATCCTGTACCAAGTATAGAGCTTCAGATTTCTTATCTGTCGCATATTTAAGACCTGTCACAAAGTCCTGAGCCTTAACAGGAGCATACTCTTCTCCCTCAGATGTGTACCACTTGGCATCCTGACGAATCTTATAAGTATAAGTCAAGCCATCCTTAGAAACTGACCAGTCCTCTGCCATTGAGGGAATAAGGTTCCCGTATTTATCATTTTCAAGCAATCCATCAATTACATTACTAGTAATGTCAGCAGTCGCTGCCTTACCAGTTGTTAAATAGTTGAGGTTATCTGGGTCTGTCTCGTAGGTAAATGCGAAGGTCTGCTCACCTTTAGTAGCAGAACCACCAGAACAAGCCGCTAAGACACCAGCTGCTAATAAAGTGACTCCCGCAAGAGCCAATACTTTCCTTGTTTTCATGGTATTCTCCTTTGTTTTTCTATCCATTATAGACCCTTTGCAATCTATTGTCAATATATTTTTCTGAATTTTCATATTTATTTGTTATTTTCTGACAAAAACGGGGTGTTATTTCATTTTTTAATCTCTTTTTAACTATAAGAAAAGAGGGAATCCAGTAACTCCCTCATCCATCTATTTAAATCTTCACCTTATAACTTTCAATTTGAACACTTTGTTCTAAAAAATAAATAACAAAAGGATTTTTTTATCATTTTTTTATGCTATGATTAAATAGAAGAAAAATCTAAGGAGAAGACAATGATATTAATTACAGGTTCTAATGGTCAACTCGGTACCGAACTATGCTATTTACTAGATGAACGAAATGTGGACTATGTTGCAGTGGATGTATCCGAAATGGATATCACTAATTCTGAAATGGTTGATAAGGTATTTGCTAAAGTTAAGCCAACTCTAGTTTATCATTGTGCAGCCTACACTGCTGTTGATGCAGCAGAAGATGAGGGGAAAGAACTGGATTTTGCCATCAACGTAACTGGAACTGAAAATGTAGCCAAAGCCTCTGAAAAATACGGAGCTACTCTGGTCTATATCTCAACAGACTACGTCTTTGACGGAAAGAAACCAATAGGACAAGAATGGGAAGTTGATGACCTACCTGATCCGCAAACAGAGTACGGACGTACCAAGCGAATGGGGGAAGAACTTGTTGAAAACCATACATCACAGCATTACATTATCCGTACTGCTTGGGTTTTTGGAAATTATGGAAAGAACTTTGTTTTTACCATGCAAAATCTAGCCAAAACCCATAAAACGCTCACAGTGGTCAACGACCAACACGGTCGACCAACCTGGACACGGACCTTGGCTGAATTTATGACCTACTTGACTGATAATCAGAAAGAGTATGGCTACTACCACTTATCAAATGACGCAGCTGAAGACACCACTTGGTATGACTTTGCTGTCGAGATTCTTAAAGACAGTGATGTCGAAGTAATCCCTGTAGACTCCAGTAAATTTCCTGCCAAGGCCAAACGACCTCTCAACTCAACTATGAGCTTGGCAAAAGCAAAGGCAACAGGTTTCGTCATTCCAACCTGGCAAGATGCCCTTAAAGAGTTTTATAAACAAGAAGTAAGAAAATAAAAGATTACGACATACATAAAAAGCAAGAGACCCTGAGTGAACTGCACCCCAAAAGTTAGACAGAAAAAATCTAACTTTTGGGTGTTTTCATTTATGAAATTGAGTTATGAAGATAAAGTTCAGATCTATGAACTTAGAAAACAAGGATATAGCTTAGAGAAGCTTTCAAATAAATTTGGGGTAAACAATTCTAATCTTAGGTACATGATTAAATTGATTGATCGTTACGGAATAGAATTCGTCAAAAAAAGGAAAAAAATTGTTACTATTCTCCTGAATTAAAAACAAGAAATGATTGATAAAGTTTTACATAAAAAAACTGGTCTCAAGATAGAGTTTCTCTTGAATACGGTCTCCCAAATCGTGGTATGCTTCCAAATTGGCTGGCGCAATACAGGAAAAAAACGGGTATACTATTGTTGAGAAAACAAGAGGGAGACCAGCTAAAATGAGACGTAAACGGAAGAAAACCTGGGAAGAAATGACAGAACTAGAGCGACTCCAAGAGGAGAATGAACGCTTACGGACTGAGGTGGCCTACCTAAAAAAGTTAAAAGAATTAGAGGAAAGGGACGAAGCCCTAGAGCGAGAAAGGCAGAGACAGTTAGAGAAATGGCTTCAGGAGGATTTCGACTAGATTTACTTCTTGAAACAGCACGTTTAGCTCGCTCAACTTACTATTATCAGTTGAAACAACTGGATGGAGTTGATAAAGATAAAGAGCTTAAAACTGAAATTCAAGCTATTTTTACTGAGCACAAAGGAAATTATGGCTATCGGAGAGTTACTCTTGAACTAAGAAATCGCGGTTTTACAGTGAATCATAAGAAAGTTCAACGTCTGATGAAAATTCTTGGTTTAAAGGCTCGAATTCGCCGGAAACGAAAGTATTCTTCCTACCAAGGAGAGATTGGCAAGAAAGCAGAGAATCTCATTCAACGTCAGTTTGAAGCATCAAGGCCAATGGAAAAGTGCTATACCGATGTGACAGAGTTTGCCATTCCAAGTAGCACACAGAAACTCTATTTATCGCCTGTTTTAGATGGTTTTAATAGCGAAATTATCGCCTATAATCTTTCAACTTCACCAAACTTAGAACAAGTGAAAGCTATGTTAAACCAGGCCTTTACAGAGAAACACTACGAGCATACGATTCTCCATAGCGATCAAGGCTGGCAATACCAACACGATTCTTATCATCGGTTCCTAGAGAGTAAGGGAATTCAAGCATCCATGTCACGTAAAGGCAACAGCCCAGACAATGGCATGATGGAGTCCTTCTTTGGCATTTTGAAATCCGAAATGTTTTATGGCTATGAGAAGCACTTTGGGTCTTTAGAAGACCTTGAACAAGCTATTGTGGACTACATTGATTACTACAACAACAAACGAATTAAAGTCAAACTAAAAGGACTTAGCCCTGTGCAATATAGAACTAAATCCTTTCAATAATTATTTGTCCAACTTTTGGGGGTCCGTGCAGAGGCCTCTTGCTTTTTAATGTCTGATTACTTAATCACTTGTTGCATTTTAGCATAGTTAGACTCTACTGCTTCTTTCTCTGCTTTCCACCATTCTTGGTTATCTGTATACCACTTGATTGTTTCCTTGAGACCAGCTTCAAAATTAGTGAATTCTGGTTTCCACCCCAACTCATTACGAAGCTTACTTGCATCAATCGCATAGCGAAGGTCATGTCCTGCACGGTCAGTCACATGATCATAGGCATCCGAAGGTTGGCCCATTTCCTTAAGGATAAGTTCCAACACTTCCTTGTTGTTTTTCTCGCCATCAGCCCCGATTAAGTAAGTTTCGCCGATTTGACCTTTTGTCAAGATTGTCCAAACTCCTGAAGAATGGTCATTGGTATGAATCCAGTCACGAACATTCTTACCTTCACCGTAAAGTTTTGGCTTGATTCCACTTAGGATGTTAGTAATCTGACGTGGGATGAATTTTTCAATGTGTTGATACGGACCATAGTTATTTGAACAGTTGGAAATCGTTGCTTTAACACCAAATGATCGTACCCAAGCTTTTACAATCAAGTCTGAAGCAGCCTTGGTTGATGAGTAAGGAGAGCTAGGGTTGTACTTGGTTTCAGCGGTAAATTTCTCACCTGGTCCTTCACCATGGCCGGGCAAATCTTCACGTAGAGGAAGATCACCATAAACTTCGTCTGTAGACACATGGTGAAAACGAATGTCGTATTTACGAGCCACTTCCAAGAGTGTATAAGTCCCGATGAAGTTGGTGTGGATAAAAGGGCTCGGGTCATTAAGTGAGTTATCATTGTGGCTTTCAGCCGCATAGTGAACGATGGAATCCGCTTGAGCAGCTAATTTATCCACCAAGGCTGCATCCGCAATATCTCCAACGACTAACTTAACGCGATCTCCTAGAATTTCTTCAATATTAGCACGATTCCCTGCATAAGTTAGCTTGTCCAATACTGTCACATGGACATCTGGGAAGTTGTTATAGACATAATGAACAAAGTTAGAACCGATAAATCCAGCTCCACCTGTTACGATGATATTTTTGTATTCAGTCATTTTTATTCCTTAACTTTTTTACAAATCTTCTTTTTTCAAAGGTTTTACATCCTTAAGTAGTGGATGATTTTTATCAGCTTCTGAAACTTCTGCTTCTGCTAGATTATCCCACTCAATTCCCAAGGCTGGGTCTGCATAGTTGACAAAGGCATACTTAGGTTTGAGTTCGAGAGCCCAGTAGTCATTGACCAGATAGCTATATGAGACTGTATCTGATAAGACTTGGAAGCCATTAGCTACGCCTCGAGGAACAAAAATTCCCTTGCTAGCATCAATAACTGTTTGATAGGTATTTCCGAAGGTTTCTCCCTCGCGTAGATCAACCCAAGAACCCAGAACTTTACCTCCGTCTGCTACAGAGATGTACTTATCCCAAGGTTCTGCATGCAAACCACGAAGAACATTTTTACGTGAGAAGGATACATTGTTTTGCAATTTTCCTTCTGCAAAGAAAGACTCTGGAAATCCAAGTGGGAGCATTTTTTCCTTTTGGAAATTTTCTTTAAACCAGCCACGATTATCTCCATGAACAGGGATATCGAACTCCAGCATACCTGGAATTGCATCAACCTTGCGTGCCGCAAGAGTCTTGCCAAAAAAATTGTCTGTCATTTATGCTTCTCCTATCAAACGGAGCAGATACTGCCCGTATTCATTTTTCTTAAGTGGTTGGGCTAAGGACAAGACATCTTCGCGACTAATATAGCCCATGCGGTAAGCAATTTCTTCCAAGTTTGCTACCTGAACATTTTGCATCCGTTGCACTGTTTCGATGTACTGTGAAGCCTCTAGTAAACTTTCATGAGTTCCAGTATCCAGCCAAGCAAAGCCACGTCCCATAACCTCAACGGACAAATCTCCACGATCTAGGTAAGCCTTGTTAACGTCTGTAATTTCCAATTCACCACGAGGACTTGGTTTATACTTTTGGCAATCTCTACTACATCATTATCATAGAAATAGAGTCCTGTAACTGCATAGTTTGAACGAGGGTGTTCTGGCTTTTCTTCGATAGAAATAGCGTTCATATCCTTGTCAAACTCAACCACACCAAAACGTTCAGGATCCTTCACATGGTAGCCAAAAACAGTTGCCCCCGACTCCTTACTTGCTGCCTTTTGTAGCATCTTAGAAAGCCCAGGACCGTGGTAAATATTATCGCCTAAGATTAGCGCAACGCTATCATCACCAATAAACTCTTCCCCAATGATAAAGGCTTGTGCCAAACCATCTGGACTTGGTTGCTCTGCATAAGAGAGTTTAATCCCAAACTCCGATCCGTCTTGAAGGAGCTCTTTAAAACGAGGCAAATCTTGAGGAGTTGAGATAATCAAAATATCTCTAATCCCAGCCAACATCAAGGTTGACAAAGGATAGTAAATCATGGGTTTATCATAAACCGGCATAAGTTGTTTTGATGCAGCTCGAGTCAAAGGATATAAACGTGTTCCCGAACCACCTGCAAGAATAATACCTTTCATAATGGGTTACCTTTCTACATGCTTCTTTTCATAATCTCATAAAAGATTGCACTTTACTGCAAAAAATATTGAAAATTACGTTGAACAGAACTACTCTAGAAAAGATTCAAAAATCATTCGAATCTTTTTAATGCCGATTTTAAATAGTATCCTGCTCGAATATTTTCTCCAATTTTTTGAGAACAGCTTACTAATTTTTGGAATTCTTCATCCGATAAATTTCTGATTTTTTCCGCCAATTCAGACAAGGAGGATACCGCAATACCACAGCCGTTTTCAAGTACAAAGTGTGACAAGGCCGACTGTTTCCAAACTACAAGTGGAAAACCAGAAGCTAAATAAAGAGAAGCCTTGTGAGAATTGTTGTAACGGAGGTATTCACCAAAAACACCGCTACATGTCTCAGCACTGTCACCATCCCAAACAAGACCAAAGCCACCCTCAAGAGCTACTGGTAACTCGTCAGGTAGGAAGGAGCCAAAGTAAGTCTCATTCGCAAGAGCTCTGCTCTCGTCGAAGCCAACACCATAAAGATTATAAGCAGGTTCTTCAGGAAGAGCATAAAGATAACCAGCTTTTTCCTTGGCCAAATTGCCAGCTACAATGATTGGCTGGTCTTTTGTCAGTCCACTTTTTTCTTGGAAATTTGGAATCAAATGGTCGAAAATACCTAGGCTAACAATCTTATTTTCCGCAATCCCTTTATCTACTAAAACAGATTTCATGATTGGATTGTGGGCGATGATCCCATCAGCTACGCCAAGCAGACCTGATTCTTGAATCTTCATTCGAATTCTATGTTTCAAAGAAACAACTTGACCATTCATAAAACGAAGCGCATCCAGGTCATGGATAATAAAGTAGATCTTTACACCTCTTTTTCTTGCTTTTTTTACAAGAGATGTTGTGAAAAAACTATGATGAAGCATTGGGAACTGGATCAATAACTCATCCCCTTGCTTTAGTTGATTCAAGACCTGACCAATAGCCTTGGATTTATGAAGCTGTGCTTTAAGTGTACTCATCTCGTACCAATTATCAACTGAAAGAACCAAGGCTTGATAACCTTCTCTCTTTACAATTTCTTCAACATCATTACGTGCCTTATTACCGGCATTTTTAACATTGTTATCGTGTAAAAATTCTTCTTTTAAATAGTATTTCATCTCTTACTTCTCATTTTTCAAAAGCTGACTTTTCAGGATAGCATTCTTTCAAAATTTTTTTAAACCGAATGACATTCTCCTCATTAAAGTCAACATCATCATTCACACAAAGCAGTTTTTTATGTTTGTCTTTGAAGATACTCTCTAACTTATCTACTTTATTTAAATCAATCGTCTCTCCAAAATTCTTTGATATAGGATAAAACTGATTACTTTCAATCTGCCAATACTGACATATATATTGATTAACATCTACTTCGTAGTCTCTAATTTGATTTCGAGACGTTTTATCTAAGGTTTCACCCTCAATCTCCCACAAATGTGCCAAGGTGCTTTTTCATAGGTGTAGCTAAATGATTGTGCACATATCCTGTTGGCCCCTCATGGTAAAAAGTAGTAAGTTTTTTTCAAAATTAAATACCCATAGCGGTAATTAAAAAAATTTCCAAGGAGAAGACTTTAAGGCTTTTTATTGGGAAAAATGACGATAAATTAACTCTACATTTTTGTAATAAGTATTTGTATATGACGACCATGGTACCAAAGCATCATATACAGCAAGAAGCTTAGGTTGACCATTTTTATAAAAATCCGAAGGTTGGCTATCTTTAATCAAGTACATATCATCATTGAAGTACAAATAATTTTCCGACAATCCTTCAATGCGATGGAGATTCAGTTCAATGGCCGCTGAATTATAGGTAGGTAGATACTCTTCCGGGATAAACTCCTTGTGAGCAACTAATTTGAGTTTTGGATGTTCCAAATTCAACCATTCCGGCTTTTGTCCATTGGTGACTAGGTAAACATTATTTACCCAAGGGGCATGCTTTTCAATCATTCGAAACCAGTAATTAAAAATTCCAAAATCACGGTACCTTAAATCTCCATCAGCTAATTCATTGGAAACTGAGATTTGGCCTGTTACTTCTTGTTTCTCACGGATAAACTCTGGATCACTACCATCAACCCAGAGAACAACGATATCAATCTTTTCTTGTGTCATTTAGTAAATTCTTTCTCAACTACTTCCAAGGCACGCTCAATGACCACGTGCATGTCGTAGTATTTATAGTCTGCTAGACGTCCACAGAAAATGACCTTGTCATTTTTCTCAGCTTCTTCTTGGTACTTGGCAAACATAGCATTATTTTTTTCATCATTGATTGGGTAGTATGGCTCATCTCCACGTTTCCAATCAGCTGGATATTCGCGGGTGATGACCGTCTTCGGTTGGGTTCCATACTCGAAGTGCTTATGCTCAATGATACGAGTATAAGGAATCTCACGTTCTGTATAGTTGACTACAGCATTACCTTGATAATTTTCCTCATCCAAGATTTCGTGTTCAAAACGCAGGCTGCGGTACTCCAACTCCCCGTGCTTGTAGTTAAAGTACTGGTCAATCATTCCTGTAAAGACTACTTTTTTAGCTGACGCTTCCAATTCTTCACGATTGGCAAAAAAATCAACCCCAAGTTCTACCTCTACATTTCCCAGCATGTTTTCAATGATGACATTATAACCACCGATTGGAATCCCTTGGTAACGATCGTTAAAGTAATTATTATCAAAAGTCAAGCGAACTGGAAGACGTTTGATGATAAATGGAGGAAGGTCTGTTGCAGAACGTCCCCACTGCTTTTCTGTATAGCCCTTAATCAACTTTTCGTAGATATCTGGACCAATCAACTTGATCGCCTGTTCTTCCAAGTTTTTAGGCTCAACATCTTTCATGTCAGCCGTTTGCTCCGCAATCTTATCCTTAACTTCTTGAGGTGTCTTTGTCCCCCACATAGCGTAGAAAGTATTCATATTGAAGGGAAGATTGTAAAGGCTCCCCTTGTAATTAGCCACCGGTGAGTTGATGTAGTTATTAAATTCAGCAAACTGGTTGACATAATCCCAGATTTTTTTGTTAGAAGTATGGAAAATATGGGCACCGTACTTGTGAACATTGATGTCTTCAATACTTTCACAGTAGATATTTCCACCGATATGATCGCGCTTGTCAATCACTTTTACTTTTTTGCCACGTTTTGTAGCTTCGTGTGCAAAGATTGCTCCAGATAAACCTGCACCAACGATAAGATAATCGTACATTATAAACTCCTTTTTATAATTTAACTATTCGATTGATATAAGGGATTTTCATTAATGTCATACTTATTAGAAAACTAACCATTAATGTGAAAACAGGGAAAAATAAGTATGCACCTACTATGTTAAACCCTATCAACTTTTCCCATATTTGCATAACATAGGTATGTATAATGAATACTCCCATCGTTTGGACTGATAACAAGTAGATCATTCTATATTTAGAAGCATCAATAGTTAGCGTTAATAAAGTAAGAAATAATCCTAAACTTACAACTTTTTACAAATAGAATATCATAAAAAAATATTCAGCGAAAAGATTGTGATAAGTAGTTTTTTTGCTATGAAAAATAATATTATCGGTGAAATCAATAACAAAAAGTATACTAACTATTTTCATCCATCCCTTAAAGATTGATTTTTAAATTATCTATATTGAATTGTGCTACAAAAATCACCTAAAATGTAGTAAAAGAACCAAGTCCATAATCTAAACGTCTGTATAACATAAATTTGCACTGGCATTTGAAGCAAAAATTTATCAATTCAAAAAAATCAAACCAATAATTGTTAATACAGATAGAAAAATACAAATAACTTCTTTTTTTGAATGTAAATACTTCTTCAACATCGGCAAACATAAATAAATTAGTATCAATGACCCGAAAAACCAAAATTGGAAGAAATAACCCTTTTGTATCAAAGAAGCCAAAAATTTTTTTAATTGGATTAATTGTGAAGTCTCTTTTTAAGTAACCAGATGATAACAGTCCATGACGACACTGTTATTAGAACCCATTTTATTTTATGTAGTATATAGGGATATGTTATCTTGCTTTTGCCCAATAATAAATAACCATTCACCATAAAAAACAAGGGAATTGAATAAGTACCTAAATAATATAAATAAGATGAGTAATTCCATTGCCCTGTTTCCTTAAACCCTGGCATCGTAGTGTGAAGCAAAACAACTCCGATACAAGCAATTATTTTAATCAAGTCTAAGTTTATATTCCGTATTTTCTTCATTTCTAATTTTTCCCTATTATTTGTTTTAATTCTTTAATATCTACCACTTTCAGAACTAGAATTGCAAACAAGTAAATGAGGCCGCCAAGCACTGCATACACAAGAACATTTAAAGTAGGTGAAAAATGCAAGAATGGTTTTACACTTTGCAACAAGCCATACATCATAGCAGATGCGCATACAATTTTTGCCATAGACTCAAGAATCGGTACTTCCTTGAGGTAAGGAAGGGTATAGTACAATTGTATGAACCATACTAGCGACTCCGTCAGAACTGATACAATAGCCGCACCGATAAAACCAAAATGAGGCAAGAAGAGCAAATTCAACCCCACACTTACTATAGCAGGAATGGTGGTGGATAGCATAAATTCTTTGTTTTTATCGTGCGGGATGAGAATTTGAATCCCCATAATATTGGTCCATCCGATGAAGAACATGCGGAAGATCATGATGGCAATGGCATAACGCGCATCCTGAAAATCATTCCCTAGAAAGAATTGAACAAAGTCATCGTTGACAATTAGCATGCCTGCAATGATCGGGAAAATGACCAAATTATAAATCAAAAAGGACATTTGGTGCATCTTGTTGACAGCCTTGTGGTCTCCCGAGGATAAGAGGCTCGATACCCGAGGCAACATGACACTCCCCAATGAGGTAACCAAGGTTAACAAAATATTGACCAGTTTTAAAGCCTGATCGTAAATCCCGACATCCTTTGTAGAGGCGAGAGCCCCCAGCATGGTCCGGTCCAAGGTGACATAGAGGGAAATGGCAATCTGCGGTAGAAAGAGTAGAATGACCGGTTTTAAATGCACCCGTGCATAGACCATATCAAAATGAACTTTCCCAATATATTCACGGGCTGGTAGCCACATGCTGAGCTGACCTAACAACTCAAAAATAGTTAGTAAGAATACATAGAGATAAAGATCATTGGCAGACTTGACAAACAAGAAGATGGAGATGACTCCGACTAGCTTAACCGTAATATTTCGAACCGTAATCTTGCGGAAGTCCTCTAATCCCTGAAAAAGCCAGGAAATATCGAGCCCTTTTGAAACCAAACTAAGTCCCAAAATATAGGCTACAGGATTTTGCATGGACGGAAGCATCAAGCAAAACAAAGCATAAAGGAGGAGAGATACGAATGTTGCGCCTAACTGGAGGGTATAGATCCCCCAAAAATTCTTTTGGATATCTTTCCGGTGTCCTGAGATCTCCTTGGTTCCATAATTGGCCACTCCTAAAGTCGCTAAAAGGATAAAGTAGGTAACAATGGAGTTGAAATAGCCATAAGTTCCTAAATCTTCAGAGCTAAATACCCGAGTGACATACGGGGTGGTGATAATCGGTAGAATAATCACCAGCAGCTGGTAGGAAAGATTATAGGCGTAATTTTTTAAAACTTTCATAAGTACAATAACTTGTTTTAGCCTTCCTTTGAATTTGACGAATACTCTTCTTTATTCAATTTTCGCATCCTCATTCACAATAAATAAACGACTAATAAATAAGATCAATGGAGAATATCGAAGAACTAACATTTGAGGATCAAACATGCCGTGGATAATCATAATTCCTAAACATGCAAGCACAATATCCTTCCGAATTGACACAAAATATCGCATAACATTAGTAAGCGCAAATAACATAAAGCCACTGACAATCAAGCCATCAATAACCAATAATTGAACAAAAGAGCTATCAATAAAATTATAATTACTAGTGAAATTTCCAAACATATCAAGAGTTGTAAAGGAAATTGGTTGCCCAAGCCAAGGGACTCCAAAGTTTCGGAAGCCTTCAACACTTAATCTCAATCGATTATGGGTGAATTGATCGACTAAGTGAAATAAATTCCCAGATGAATAAAAACAGAAATACAAGATAATCGCTAAAGCTAAAATAAAACCGTTCTGCGCAAGTGCCTTTGTCCAGAAATTTCCAATGATTAACTCTTTTTTAAAGATTTTAATACTGAATAAAGCATAAGTTAGTATCAAAATACTTAAGTAAAATGGACTAGATGTTGAAGTTTGTTTGTACATATAAATCGTAGTCAAGAGTAAGACCAACAATTCAAGGTAAGAAATCTTCTTCCCTCTATACATAAGATAACTACATAAGGCAAAGAACAGTCTCTGTGACGCAAACGATACATAGTTAAATCCTAGACTAAAACGGTAGCCACCATCTGCATTCATAAACATATTGGCAATGATATCTTTTTGACTGGCATAAATTGTTAAACAAAGTACCAGGAATGTCGCAGCAGAAAAAGTTCCTAATAATTTTCTAAAATCAATATCTCTAGCAGAAAAAACAAGAAGTAATACATTTGTATCTAACAATCCATCGCGATTTTTGGCAACTATAAACATTGCAATAAAAAGCCCCATTACTATTAATAATTGTTGCCAATTAAATCTAAAGTAATATAGCGTTTTAGGAAAATTCATCAACTCTTTTATCAAAATCATAGCAATTGTGAAATAAAGGAGGATTCTATACAATGATAAAAAAACCTTCTAATCTAATAAAAAATAAGTAGTTGTGACTAATGACGCGACAACAACCCATATAAATAAGGTAATTAAGTAAATTTTTTTCTGAGATAATACGATTGCTCATCACAATAGTCGTCCAACCCTTTCAATCATTTAATTAAACGTATTTAAAAACTTTTACGACTCTCTATTATCAAATATCAAAGAATTGAACAAACTCATTTGATTAAAAATCTGTATTTTTTTAAGTAAAAAGCACTGTATGATACATTCTATAATTAAGTAAGAATCTAACGATAAAATTGATAAAAGGAGTATTTTTTTTTGCCAAAATAACCATCTCTTTGTTTGTACACAACTCTTCAACATAGTGTCGTTTTTTAGAAAGAGACATCTTTTGCTTTGATATGTTCTGAATATTACTCATCAGGATGCGCGCCTTTATTTGATCAACAAATTGTTCATCATGAATGTCCCATCTTGACATCAGCTGCTCAACTTTCTCTAATTCTTCCAGTTGATATTTCATTCGATTGGAATTATACTGTCCCATAGCAGAAGATGTCCTGCCCAAAATATAGACATAATAACAAGTTTGTGAGAAGGCGATTTTATTGACACATTCGTATACAGTTCGATTGAAACGAACGTCTTCTCCCAATTCATAGTTTTCAAAAACAATTTGGTGTTTTTCCAGGAATTCTCTACGGTAAATTTTATTCCAGACAGTATACATCATGTCCGTTAGAAACAACTCTTGAAAAAGCGCAATAAATTCACTTTTGTCTTTCTTTCCATCAATGGGAAGAATTTTTGCTGATCGAGCTATTTCCGATAAGTTTTTTTCAATCGAATTATAGTAACTAAATACCAATAAATCCAATTCTGAATCTAATTGACTTTCCACATCTGAAAATAAATTTCCCGCAAGATAATCATCCGCATCCACAAAACATATAAATTCGCCTTTTGCTTTGGCTAAACCAAAATTACGGGCTGAACCGACACCCTTATCTGGAATGTGATATGCTGTAATATTTGAAAACTGAGCCGCATAATCCTCACAGATTTGACCACTCTGATCTGTAGAACCATTATCAATCAACAAAATTTCCAAATCCGAATAATTTTGAGTAAGTAGGCTATCGATACAACGAGGGAGATAATTCTCTACGTTATATACCGGTATAATGACTGAATATTTCAACATAATCCCCTAAATTTCTCTCACTTCATCCCTTGTATAACGAAAGCCAACTTCAATAAATGCAAACGGTACAACAAATATTTGATTCTGTTTGGAATAGATTTCACTTCACTATACGTTATTTTATTTTTTTCTAATTCCTGTTTCACTTCACTTGTAATCTCACCATAGTGTTTATCCAATTTAGCTTTATATAAACTAGCTAGTATGTGTGTCAAACCATTTACATAATAAAGTTGTGAGATATGTAACTCCTCTTGGTTCAATTGAGAACGAACAAAATCAGAATAAAAAACTTCTTTGTAGAACCCAAACATATCTCTAAACTTCTTCTCATTCCAAGACTGCGTAATAGAATCTGGGTTATCGATTAAGTAGTGATAATATTTTTGATTGGTAGCAAAGACATTCTTAGCTGAAAGAAAAAAAGTTTGTAATTCGTTCCCAAGTCTTCATAATATTTTCCTTTCGGAAAAGAAATATTATTATCAATAAATAGAGACTTTTTATATATTTTGTCGTTGGCAAAACCTGTGATATAACTATGCTTAAGTATTTGTACAAAAGCATCTTTCCCATTGAAAACTTGAGTCACTTTCGGAACAGTTTGAATAACCTCCTCTTCACCTTTTACAAACTCTCGATTAAAAGAAACGATATCAAACTCTCGAGATTCCAATACCTCTGCCAATTCTGCAAAAATTTGTGGTTCAAGCCAGTCATCAGAATCTGGGAAATAAACATATTCACCCTTTGCAAGTGAAATGCCAGTATTACGTGCCTCAGAAAGTCCTCCATTTTCTTTATGAATAACCGAGATAAAGTCATAAGTTTTAACATAGTCATCACAAATTCGAGGAGAACTGTCACTACTTCCATCATCTATAAGTAAAATTTCAAAATTATGCCACTCTTGGACAAGAACGCTTTCTACACAACGTTTTAAATACTTTTCGACATTATAAACTGGAATTACAACAGTTAAAAGTGGTTTCATGGATTCTTCACCTAAATTTATTTTATGTTAAATCTTCCCCACCCTTATTCAACCAATTAACAGCATTAAAATATCGGTGGTAAGTCTTCAAATCGATACCAACATGTCCTTGCTTCTCGGCTGATTTAAAATGAATCAAGGAAGGTAGGTCACTGTAATTTTTTGAAGAAAAAATGACTTTGCTCTTGTAAGGAAGTTCTTCAAACTCTTTCATCAAGTCATAGGTACAAGCATCGTTATCGTTGAATTTGAAATACATATTATCCCAATGAATACGTGCTAAACGACGTTGCCATTTTTGAGTTGCTTCTTCTTCATCTGCGTAATGCAAAAAATGAAGTTCAATATCGTCAAGAAGGGCGAGAGGGTAGGCATTACCGAAATCCTTGATGTACCTCGATTCCTTAACGAATTTCAAGGGGATATCTCCGCTCAAATAATATTTTAGGTTCTTGAGCATTTTGATGTAATCAGGTGAAAAGACAAACATCCCAGCAAAGGATGTTTGATAAGGTAAGCCTAACTCCTGATAAACTTTCCCAGCCCAACAATTATCACAAATAATTGTAAAATTCTTATTCTTGAGTCTTCGTCTAGGGATAAAATTGATAATTGGATAAACGATTGGTTTTAATTTATTCTTAATTGTTTCAGTATTCATCTTAGCATTTTTTATATAGCTCTGAGAAATTCCGAATATAACTTTGTAATGAATAGTGTTCTTTTTGACGTTGGAAAGATGCCTTGCCAAATTGTTCTCGCTTCTCGGTATTATCCGCTAATTCTTGGATAGTTTTGGACAATTCTTCGTGCTGATTTGGAGTGGCAAGAAGGCCATTTTCACCTTCCTGCACCATTTCACAAACACCGCCATGCCGATAACCCACTACAGGCTTGCCACAAGCCATGGCTTCTAGAACCACTGTCGGCAGTGGGTCTGGATTGGTACTTGGCAAGACAAAGATATCAAACATATTATAAAGTTCTGTTGTCTTGCTATAATAGTCGATTTGCTTGATTTGTCGAGCTACTGGTGACTCTGAAATGGCTTTCCAATTCATCCACACGCCACTCTTCACCTTCAAATGCACTACCTGCTAAAAAGGCTACTGCTTTTGGATTGGCCTGTAAGATTGGAGTAACAGCTTCTAAAAAGTCGCCTTGTCCCTTCCAAGCATTCACTCGACCAACCATACCGATAACCAAAGCATCCTGCGCAATTCCAAACTGGTCACGAACCGCACTAGCATCCATCCCATGATAGACAGCATTGTCAACACCATTATAAATGACTTTAACTTGGCCATCTTTGACATAACGAGACTGCTTGACATGATTGGCTACAGCATTTGAAACCGTCACAATCGTATCAGCATAACGTCCCATCAAAAAGTTGATGAAATCTGAGATCGCTTTTGGTTTGACAATAATTTCATGGACATGCCAAATCAAAGGAAGCTTCAACTTCCGCTTGAGATAAATCCCCTCAAGTACTGCCGTCGTATTGTTATGAATAAGAGTAATTCCATTTTCCTTAGCATATTTAGCAATTTGCTTTGAATAACGATTATATGAACCAAAATACTCAAGAATTCCCTTAGGATTAAAATATTTACGGCGCAAGATTGGATAATCAATAACTTTAACTTTAGCACCAACCTTTTCCAATTCACCTACTAAAATACCATCATTGGGTAAAATAACATGTGCTTCAAATTCGTCTTTATTCAAACCTTTAATAAGCTCCAACAAAACCTTGTCAGCGCCATACATTTCGGCACCAGCGTGGAGATATAAAATCTTCTGCATTTCTAACCTTTAAATAATTTTTCATAGTCTGTAACAATCTTTTCCCAAGTGAAAGCATCCGCAATTCTCTGATTTGATTGCCTATCTAACTCATCAATCATTTTTGCATCAAATTGTTCAACTTTCTCGATCACTTGTGAAAGTTCATCTTTTTTCCAATAAATGGCACTATCCTCACCAACTTCTCGGTTAAAACCAACATCTAGCAACAAATTCAGTTTTGTGGATGCTAGAGCTTCTAGTAGAGAAGGGTTCGTCCCTCCAACCTCATGCCCATGGAAATAGGCAAAAGTATTTTCACGAATGTACTTGAGCAATTCTTGGTCATAGACAGTACCGACAAATTTGACCCTAGGATTTTTGTCAAAACCAGTATCCTGTAACAACTGATCGTAAAATTTATTCTGCTCCACATTTGTGATGAGGACAAAGTCCTTCTTGGACTTGGACTTGATAAATTCACGAATCATAGTTTCGTAGTTGTTTTCAGGAACGAATCGTCCCACCACTAGATAATAGCCATTTTCGCTAACTCCTTTTTCCTGATACCAGTTCCGAACCTTGATATCTTCCGCTTTCAGGTTTGAAGGAGCAGTATCAGTCCCATAGGCAATATAAGTGGTCTTGGGGTGATACTGTTTATAATCCTCTTGGATATATTTTTCGATATTTTTGCTATCGCATACCAGTAAATCAGCATGCTTGACCATGAGTTGCTCTGAGAATTTCCAGTATTTACGAACTGGCAGGCTCCATTTTGCTCGTAGCCATTCATGGCCATCTGGATTCACTAGCAAACGGCCACCGATAGCACGAATCTTTTTCTTAAGTCCAGAAATAAACGGTCCGATGCGACAGGCTAGAATGTAAAAAATAGGAGCTTCGTCCTTGTTTTCCTTAGCCAATTCAATAGCCTTGTTGACTGCTGCAATATCGTAAGCAATGGCTCGGGCCGGTCCGATATTAGGCACATCAATGTTGAAACAAATGGCCCCATTATGATCAAACTGGTCATCCGTAATGCCCGATTTAGCTGAATTTTCACGCATACAAGCAACATAGTATTGTATATTGCTGTCTTTTTGATATTCGGTTAATTTTTCAACAAAGGTTTCAAATCCTCCATACTTGGCAGGAATCCCCTTTGAACCAATGATATAAACTGACTGTTTCATCTCTCTCCCAAACACTATGGAACTTCAAATTTTACTTAGCTCCATCTCTCATAAATACAACTTTAACTGTTTTTAGTAGAATTTCAATATCTTTCCAAATTGTCCAATCGTCTATATAAGCTACATCTAATTTAACAACTTCATCAAAATTCTTAATCTCACTTCTACCACTAACTTGCCAAAGTCCAGTGATACCTGGTTTAAAACTCAATCGACGTTTTTGTTCAGGTGTGTATGTTTCATATTCATCAACTGTTGGCGGTCTTGTTCCAACTAGACTCATATCTCCTTTCAGAACATTCCAAAACTGAGGAAGTTCATCCAAGCTAGTTTTACGGATAAAACGACCAATTTTTGTAATGCGAGGATCATTGTCCATCTTAAACATACCACCCTGCATAGTATTTTTCTCCAACAATTCTCTCTTTTTATCCTCAGCATCAATACACATTGATCTAAATTTATAAAACGTAAAATGTCGGCCGTTTTTTCCTATACGAGTCTGGGCAAAAATAGCAGGTCCACCATCTTTTCGAATAGCTGGTACTAGAACTATACTGACTAAGCCACAAATCATTAAACCAAAAATAGAACCAATAATATCTATGCCACGCTTAGCAATGACATGACTATTCTTATAAAATTTCGTCGAAAAAGTAATGACATTTAGACCAGCCATCCCACGGATTTTCTTATCACGCCCTAGATTATGGTCAAAAGCATTTAGATTAACCGTTACATCAATTCCCATCGTTTCAAAACGAGAAATAAATTCACCAATATCATATTCTTCACTAGGAAGATTGATAAACACTTCGTCCACAACTTCGTGAGTTGCAAAATTTAAAATATTTTCGACTGGTACGACTGTAATAGTATCATGTTGGAAATTAGGTTTATCTAATACACTAACTGCCACCAGTTCTCCAAAGAAATCACCCGCATCAAGTAATTTATCCATCACTTTCTCAACTCTAGATGTTGCTGTAATCAAGAATAGTTTTTTACTCCATTTCAAATTAGGAAATACCCGTTTCGAATAATACTTGATACAAATATTGACTAGATACATTAGAATCGAGTGTAAGGTTAAGAAATACACCATGCCTCGTCTAGAGATACTAAAGCGTTCTTCTAAAAAGAAATTAGAAAGACTAATTGCCAACGCAAAGAAAATGATATATTTTGTCAAGCAAACAAATTCAATCAAATTCCCTCGTCTAAAAAAATCTTGACCGTAATCGCTAAAATAAAATACTATGTAGTGGAGAATATATAGGACAATCATTGTTGTTGAAAGAATATCTGTCTCTTTAACAAAACTAAGAGAATACCCCAGTAACACTACTATAAAACTCTGGATTACTGCCAGAGATATTTTTATCCCTTTCTCTTCCATAACTACTTCCTTAGTCTATCCCTTATTTTTTACCGTAAGAACCATACTCACCGTAAGAACCATATTTCTCAGCTGAAGTATTGAATTTATTTAATACAACTCCTAAGAATGGTTTATTCGTTTGTTCCAATTGACCTTTAGCCTTCTGAACATCTTTTCTGTTAGCCTCTCCTGCCGCAGTAACTAAAACAGATGCATCACATTTTTGTGTGATAATAGCTGCGTCGATAACGATACCAATAGGCGCTGTATCAACAATAATATAATCAAAATATTTGCGAAGTGTATCAATCATAGTACTAAAGTTCTCACTTTGCAATAAAGCAGTTGGGTTTGGTGAGATAGACCCAGCTTGAACCACAAATAGATTTTCAACATTGGTATCACATAGACCATGAGATAGATCTGTTGTTCCAGATAAAAACTCTGTCAATCCAGTAATTTTTTCACGTGATTTGAAGACACCTGACATGACAGAATTACGAATATCAGCATCTACTAACAAGGTCTTATAACCTGCACGCGCGAATGCCCAAGCAATATTTGTAGAAGTCGTTGACTTTCCTTCACCCGGTTTTACAGAGGTGATAGAAATCACTTGTAAATTATTTCCACTCAATTGTATATTCGTACGCAAGGCATTATAGTATTCTTCCGCTTTTTTGGCCAGATCTAATTTTTTCTGTGCTATTTCTAATGTCGGCATATCTCTCTCCTATTTCAATTTATCCAAATTTGGAACAACTCCCAACAATGCGATTTGCATAACATCTTCAATATCCTCTGGACGTTTCACTCGTGTATCAACCAGTTCAACAATAAGAACAGCGATAACCATAAATACTGTTCCTCCAAGTAGTCCAATAATTGTATTTCTACGAATATTTGGAGAAGATGGTGCTATAGCGGGACGAGCTTCTTCAAGTGTTGTGACATCAGAAACGCGTGTGATACTGATAATCTTTTCAGCGGCTACTTCTCTCAATGAGTTAGCAATACGACTAGCTTCCTCAGGGACTCTATCATTAACTGAAATAGAAACGATACGGGTATCGACTGGTACGGTTACTTTGACTTTTACTAGCCAAAGCTTTTGGTGATAGATCTAATTTCAAATCAGATGTAACTTTTTCCAAAACATCTTGAGACAAAATAATTTCACGATAGTCTTTAACCAAGTATGATCCAGCTTGCAAGTCTTGGTTTGTCAAACCAGGCTTATCTCCCTGATTACGGTTGACTACATAAATACGTGTAGTACTAGTGAACTCCGGTTTAACGATAAAAGCACTATAAGCAAAAGCTAAAGCTCCAGCTACAATTGCTACCAACGCAATTAGAATTTTTCTCGTTTTCCAAAGAATTTTAAACAGGTGAAATACATCGATTTCCATAGTATTTTGTTCTTTCATATTTTCTCCTAAATTATTTGATCCATTATAATTTTCCTAGGGTTCTCTACAAATAGCTCTTCCGCCTTGGCTCTACCATACTTTTTAGAAATAATCTGATAAGCCTCCTCCATATAAGGAGGTCTACTATCTAAGTTATGCATATCACTTGCAATGACATGAACCAAGTCTTTCTCCAAAAAATATTGGGCTCTCTTTTTCATAAATTTATAAGTTTCACCAAAGAGCTTAGGTTTTAGAACATGAGAACTATTTACTTGCGTATAGCATCCCATATCAATCAGTTCCCTAACACGTTTTTCATTGTTTTCCAACGCATCATAACGTTCAATATGAGCAATCACCGGGGTAATCCCTAACATCAAAACATTGCTTAACCCTCTATGAATATCGCGATAGGGTGTATTCATACTAAATTCAATCAAAGCATAACGACTATCATTAAGAGTAGGAATACGCTTGTTTTCAAGTTTTTCTAGAACATCTGGAGTATAGTATATCTCCGCTCCATAAGCAATGACCAAATCATCTGCCACTTCTTTAGCAATCTCACGAACCTTTAAAAAATTCGTCGCTATTTTTTCTTCTGGAGTCTCAAACATCCCTTTTCGACGATGGGAAGTCGAAACAATCATCCTAACCCCTTGATTATATGCTTCTCTTAAAAGGGCTTTACTATCTTCTATAGACTTTGGCCCGTCATCTACATCAAAGACAATGTGAGAGTGGATATCAATCATATCATCTTCCCTCCATCACATCTTGTATCGCACTTTTAGCAGTTGCTAAACTACTATCATCGATTTCCATCATATAGAGGTTACTATCTGGCATAGCATAAGAAGGAAGTCCCATTCGACCTGTACCTTTGAGGTCTTGAGAGTTGACTTTATAACTACCACCACTCTCCAATTGAGTATTAATCAAATCTATCATCGTTTCGATAGGCATATTTGTTTGAAGGGAATCTTGCAAACCTTGAATAATATCACTATAATTTTTTAAGGCTTCGGTAGAAGTTAATTTCTGAATAATTGCGACGATAACCTTTTGTTGATTACGACCACGGTCACGATCCCCATCAGCTAAAGAGTAACGTTCACGAACAAACCCAAGAGCTTGTTCAGAATCTAAATGAACATTTCCTACTGGGAAATGGAACTTCCCGTGACGAGATGTAAACTCCTGATCATTGTACACATCTACACCACCTAAAAAGGTCAATCAATTTCAAGAACGAAGTGAAGTTTAGACGAACATAGTAATTAATATCAACTCCATAAAAGATTTTTCCAAAGTATGAATAGAGAGTCAACTCCATAAATACCTGCATGAGTCAATTTATCTTTTTGATTATTCCCTCCGTCTGCAATCGGAACATAGGAATCTCGAGGGGTTGTTGTCAATAGAATTTTTTTAGAATCTCGATTAACAGTCATCAAAATATTGACATCTGAACGAGAAACCGAACTAATTGGGCCGTAAGTGTCAATACCACTCACATAGACATTAAAGGACTTATTCTTAGAAACTTTAGGAGCAGCTACTTCTTTGGTGATATTTTTTTAGTGTAGATTTTTCCTAATTTTTTTGATGCGTAATCAGGGTATTCAGATTCTATAATATTTTTCAAAGACGCTATTTAAGACAATCGCTTTTTGCTTTCACCTGATACCAAAGCTCTTATAAGCTGCAAGGTATGAAGTGCTTTGTTCAACAGTCAATTCTTTGCTCTGACTAGTTTTGATATCAGCTATCAATTTTTGAATATTCTCATTATCTGTATCCGTAGGCCCTGTAACACTATCTAGTTGTGTGACATTATGAACGTCACTATCTTTCAGAACAACAACACTCATTGAGTATTCTGAGTAATTTGACGTAGAATTGATATGACTAGTAAAGCCGACAAATTGTTGCAGTGCAAAAAAAGAAACTGAACTCATTAAAATAGCTAGTGTTAAAAAGAAAATTGTAAACTTTTCTGCTTTTCTATAAATGATCAAAAGCAGACTCGCTAAAGCGACCAAAATCACTACAGCTGCCGTCATAACATTCAGGTATCTAAACGCCAATATATTATGTCTAAAAATCAAAAACAGCAAAAAACCACCCAATAATACATAAATGGTTAATAAAGCTATATTAATGCTCCGCTTAACTTTACCCGAACGGGCTCTTTTTGAACGTTTATTCATAGTTTTCCCCTATATGTTGATTATCAGAATTATTATATCACAATCATGAAATAATTTCCATTTATTCCTTTTTTTATCAGCGTTTTCATCGCTTTTTCTTTACTAAAATTACCTGAAAATTATACCTATTTTGTAAATTGGCTTCTTATACAAAAAACAAGGATACTGATGGTAAAGTATCCTTGTTCTTATTTTTTATTTGATATGACTTTCAAATTCTTTTTGGCTTTTTTCAATAGCCTTCTTACTTTCTTCTTCCCACTTAGCCTTAGCTTCATCAAATTGTTTCTTGGTAACAGGGTCTTTTTGAAGTTTCATGTACTTGTAGTTATTTCCATCACCTTTGATGCCCACTAGAGAGTAAGCACGTGTAAAGGGAGTTACTTTGGTGACAGAAGCTGTACCACCACTTGACATCGTAGACATGATTAGAGAATGATCAATCATCCAAGCTTGTGCTTCAGCATATTTTTCATAACGCTTAGCAACATCTTTGTTTTCCGCATCTGCCTCTTTTAAAAGTTTCGTATAGGTATCGAGACCTAAACTCTTAATCAGTTCTTGATCTTCCTTAGCATCCAAACCAAAAATCTTGAGATAGAAACCATCTTCTGCATTAAATGGATCAAGATAAGTTGACGGATCTTGGTAATCACCCACCCAACCATCAAAGTTCAAGTCGTAATCACGAGACGCCGGATTCGGAGCAAGGAATGCAACATTGCTGAAATCATCCGTAGATAATTGTTGCACATCAATCACAATATTGTCATCCCCAAATACGGTCTCCAAGGTCTGTTTAACCGAATTCATACCAGAAACCGCGTTTTTATTGGTTTGGTCAACAGGAATATCAATATGAATAGGGAAGGTCACCCCTTTTAATTCCAATTCCTTTTTAGCTTCCGCAAATTTTGCTTGGGCCTTTTCCTTGTTGAAGTATCCGTCTTGGGCATCTGCCAAGTTAATTCCTGACCATTCTGTTCCGTACTGAACAAGTTTAGAAGAAACCACTTCTCCGAAGCTCTTATCCCCCACCTGCACAAATGTAGGGGGAACAAGGGTGTTACGGAGGGTCTTGCTTGCTGCTTCTTGACCATTAGATTGGGCAGAATAAGCCGTACGATCGATAGCAAAGTTCAACGCCTGACGGAAATTTTTATTTAAAATCGCTATTTGAGTTGATTTCTTTTGTTCATCTGTTGTTTTAGCCGTATGGTTATAAGCTTTACGGTTAACATTAAAGTTAAAGTACCAAGATGTCTTGTCTTGTAAGCTATAAACAATATTGTCTTGATATTTTTCTTTTGTCTTGGCATAGTTAGAGCTGTTTGGATAAACTCCTGCCAAAGAATAGGCACCACTTTCAAAATTTCGAATAGTCATCTCTTGATCAGAACCATCAAAATAAGATAGTTTAACTTTTTCAATGGTTACTTTATCATGATCATAATAGTGTGGATTCTTCACATACTCGATCGAAGATTTTGATGTGAAATCTTTTAACAAGTAAGGTCCGTTGTAAAGAATACTACTTGGCGTCAAGATACCAAATTCTTTTTCCTTTGACTTCAAAAACTCTTCATTGACTGGGAAGAGAATACTGTTAGTCGTCTTAGAATTCCAATAAGGCTCTGGTCTTGTCAAAGTGTACTCAACCGTATAGTCATCCAAGGCTTTGACACCAACAGCAGAGAAATCATTTGTCACACCAGTCACATAGTCATTCAATCCCTTGATTGAATTTTGAATGAGATCCATCGCTTGCCCCTTGTTATCCGAAGCATATTTGATCCCAGTAACAAAGTCCTGTGCTTTTACTGGAGCATATTCTTCTCCATCAGCCGTATACCACTTGGCATCTTTCTGAGTTTATAGGTATAAGTCAAACCATCTGCTGAAACAGACCAATCCTCAGCTAGAGCTGGTGTCAGATTACCATAGCTATCATTTTCTAGCAAACCATCCACAAGATTAGTAATTATAGATGTATTATCTGCATAATAATCTAAAAGATAATTAAAAGTTGTTGGATTTCCACTAAAAGTTGACGAATACGTCTTTGTATCTGTGTTAGATTGCCCACAAGCTGAGAGTAAAATCCCTGTAGCTAGGACAAGACCAGTTCCGATGAGTCTTTTTTTCATTATCATCACCTACTCCTTTATGTCACTTTTTATAACATAACCGTATTTTATCAAATTTATTCAGAAATGTAAAGTTACTAGTTTCTAAGCTACTAACATCCCGTAACCAAAAAAGGAAGCACAGATTCTCTGCAACTTCCTTGTCTTGCTATAGACTATTTAATGTGTTTTTCAAGCTCTTTTTGGTATTTGGCATTTGTTTCGATTTTTTCTTTCTGCCATTTCTTGAGAGCTTCTTCATATTCTTTTGTCGTCACAACATCCTTTTGCAACTCCAAACCTTTGAATACAAATGGATCTCCCTTGATTCCGACTTGAGAGTATGCTTTTGTGAATGGTACAGTACGGCTAACAGTTGGAGAACCACCTGAAGAAGCAACTGGAATTAAAAGTGAGCTATCCGATACCCAAGCTTGAGCTTTAGCGTATTTTTCATAACGCTTATTGAGGTCACTTGTTTCAGCTGCAGCATCGTCCAAGAGTTTCTTATATTCGTCCAGTCCAACTTGAGCCATCACTTCTGGATCTTTCCACGAGTGATCCCCAAGTGTTTAAGAGCAGAACCCTTCTTAGCATCGAGAATGTTTAGGTAGGTAGCTGGGTCTTGATAGTCTGGTCCCCAACCAGTTCCATTCAAGTCATAGTCTTTTTGTGCTGGAACCTTAGCTTGAGACGTGATGCTCATTTTTTCATTATCAGTCATTTGAAGGACATCGATAATGACATTATCAGTACCAAGCGTTGATTCGATAGATTGCTTAAGTGAGTTAGTTTGCTGGACAGCAATCACATCTGTTTGTTCAACCGGAATATCCAAACGAATTGGGAATGTCACACCCTTTGCTTGCAATTCTGTCTTTGCTTTTGCAAAGGCAGCCTTAGCTTTTTCTGGATTATAAATCGTATCCTTACCATCTGTCAAAGCTACATCTTTCCACTGTTCCCCATAAGAAACCAACTGCTCTTGAGCCAGTTCACCAAAGGTCTTTTCGCCAACTTGGACATAGTCATGAGGCACTAGGCTATTACGAATAATCTTGTCCGCACCTTCTTCACCATTTAACTGAGCAGTGTAAGAGTGACGGTCAAGGGCAAAGTTCAATGCCTGACGGAAGTTCTTGTTAAGAAGAGCTTCTTTTGTTGAAGTTTTTTGAGCTTCGTCTGTTTTAGCCGTTTTATTGTAAGACTGGCGATTTACGTTAACAGTGAGATAGTAGCTTGTCGCTTCTTGTGGACTGTAGACAATCTTATCTCCATACTCTTTCTTAGTTGACTCAAAGTTTGAGCTTGTTGGGAAAAGACGAGCTGTAGTATAGGCATCTTGTGTAAAGCTTCGAATCAAAGATTCTTGGTCGGAACCATCATAGAAGGTTAGTTTAATACTGTCAATCTTAACATTATCCTTGTCCCAGTAGTTCGGATTTTTTTCATATTCGATGGCAGATTTTGACGTCAATGACTTCAATAAATAAGGACCATTATAAAGAATACTTGATGGAGCAGGAGTTCCATAGTCTTTTCCTTTAGAATTCAAAAATTCTTCATTCACTGGAAGCATGGTTGCTGTTGTTACTTTAGAGTTCCAAAAACTTTCTGGTTTGTTGAGCGTATATTCAACCGTGTAATCATCAACAGCTTTTACACCTACAGTAGAAAAGTCGTTACTTTCACCACTGATATAGGCGGCCAATCCTTTATTGAATCTTGAAGGAGAGAGAGACCGTCTGATTTACCATCAGCTGCATGTTTCAAACCTGTAACAAAGTCTTGAGCCTTGACTTCGGCATACTCTTCTCCTTCAGAAGTATACCATTTTACACCCTTACGAAGTTTGTAGGTATAAGTCAAACCATCTTTAGAAACGAACCAGTCTTCTGCAAGCGATGGAATTAAGTTTCCATACTTATCATTTTCCAAAAGGCCATCGACAACGTTTGCTATAACGTCAGAAGTTGAACTCTTGCTCGTCACACTGTAATCCAAAGATGATGGATCCATAGCGTAGACATAAGAAAATGTTTTAGGAGCGTCCGCATTCTTTTCGCTTTTACCACAAGCTGCCAAAAGAAGGGCCGCACTCAAGGTCACTCCCGCTCCTAAGAGCCACTTTTTCGATTTCATAGGCAATCTCCTTTAAGATAGGTTTTTCACCATTATAACCTATTTTTCTATAAATGCAAGAGCTTTCGAGAAATTTTTTAGAAAATTCTAACAAATATTTTTAAAAGAATTCTCTGAAAAACTTTTAGCAAAAAACCTCAAACTCTACAAGCTTGAGGTCCTCACTTTTTAGTCAGTCAATTCCACACAGAAAGCATCCCATGGAGCCAAGATTTGTTTTTCAAAGACTTCTTGAACCACGGTATTTTCAATCAAGACAGATTTGACGTTTCCTTCTATGTTCAAGTCTTGTTCTTCATTGGACAAGTTAGCCACAACTAGGAAACGACGGTCCCCATCTTTACGGATATAGGCGAAGACCTTTTCAGTTGTTTCCAAGAGTTCAAAGTCAGCTAGAATCAGCCAACTATTCTCCTTACGGATTTGAACCAGTTTCTGATAGGTATAGAAAATAGAATCTGGATTTGCCAGTGCTTCTTGAACATTGATTGCTTCATAATTTGGATTCACTGCCAACCAAGGTTGACCTGTTGAGAAACCAGCGTTTTTGCTCTCGTCCCATTGCATAGGGGTACGGGCATTATCACGTCCAATGACACGGATACTGTCCATGATTTCTTCCATCGGAACGCCTTTTTCAAGAGTCTCACGCGCATAGTTGAGAGATTCAATATCTTCTACTTGATCCAGTGTTTCAAAGGGATAGTTGGTCATCCCAATTTCCTCACCTTGGTAGATATAAGGTGTCCCTCTCATCAAATGAAGCAAAATGGCAAAGGCTTTGGCAGATTTTTCGCGGTATTCTTGGTCATTTCCCCAGATTGAGACGATACGAGGGAGGTCATGATTGTTCCAGAAGAGCGAATTCCAACCATCCTCAACTCCTAACTCTGTCTGCCATTTATTGAAGATTTCTTTTAACTTAGAGATATTCAGCTCTTTTTGATAATGCCATTTAGGTTGCCCTTCCTGATACTGAAGACAGATATGCTCAAACTGGAAGACCATAGACAATTCTTGGCCCTTTGGATCAGAGTAGAGCTTGGCAATCTCTGGAGTTGCTCCCCAGGTTTCCCCTACTGTCAAGAAATCCTGATCTCCAAAGGTCGCTTGATTCATCTCCTTGAGATAAGGATGGAGCATAGGACCATTATTAACCACCTTCTCGTCAGGAATTTTCCCAATCATGTCAATGACATCCATGCGGAAACCACCAATGCCTTTATCAATCCAGAAGTTCATCATCTCATAAACTTTCTGGCGAAGTTTTTCATTTTCCCAGTTGAGATCAGGCTGTTTCTTACTGAAAAAGTGAAGATAATATTGACCTGACTTTTCATCATATTCCCAAGCAGACCCACTAAAGATAGAATCTAAATCGTTAGGTTCGTCCCGCCAGATATAGTAATCTCGCTCAGGACTGTCAGGATTTTCACAGGCCTCGACAAACCAAGCATGTTCATCTGAGGTATGATTGACCACCAAGTCCATGATGATACGAATGTCACGTTTCTTAGCTTCCGCGATCAGTTGGTCCATATCCTCCATGGTCCCGAAAATAGCCGCAATCGCTTGATAATCAGCAATATCATAGCCATTATCGTCCATAGGGCTGTCATAAACGGGAGAAAGCCAAATCGCTGTAATTCCTAACTTGGCTAGATAGTCTAACTTACTGGTAATACCTGGCAAATCGCCAATTCCATCTCCGTTGCTATCCATAAAGCTCTTAGGATAAACTTGATAGACTACAGCATTGTGCCACCACTTTTCTTGCATCTTCTTACCTCATTATTTTAATAATCTGTAGTCTATGATAGCGCTTTTTAAAATTTTATGCAAGCGTTTGCCTAATCTTTTTGATTCCTTTTTTAACTCCATAGTTTCCTAACTTCCAATTTTTTATTATAATAGAGGTCAGAGGTAAAAAAATGAAAAAACAAGCTTTTAGTTCTGAACAATATTTGAATCTACAGCGCGACCATATTTTGGAGCGCATTAACCAATTTGACGGTAAGCTCTACTTGGAGTTTGGTGGCAAAATGTTAGAAGATTTCCACGCTGCTCGTGTTCTTCCTGGTTATGAGCCTGACAACAAAATCAAGCTCTTGCAAGAATTAAAAGAGCAAGTCGAGGTTGTGATTGCCATTAACGCTAGCAACATCGAACATTCCAAGCACGTGGTGACTTGGGCATTTCTTATGACCAAGAAGTTCTTCGTTTGATTGATAAATTCAATGAATTAGGGATTTTTGTTGGCTCGGTAGTCATCACACAGTACGCTGGTCAACCAGCTGCAGATGCCTTCCGCAACCAACTTGAGAAAAACGGAATTGATTCTTATCTTCACTATCCAATCAAAGGATATCCGACGGATATGGATCACATCATTTCTCCAGAAGGCATGGGAAAAAATGACTACATCAAAACCAGTCGTAACTTGATCGTCGTAACCGCTCCTGGACCTGGTTCTGGAAAATTGGCAACCTGTATGTCCAATATGTACCACGACCAAATCAATGGTATCAAGTCTGGCTACGCTAAATTTGAAACCTTCCCAGTTTGGAATCTTCCCCTTCATCACCCAGTCAATTTGGCCTATGAGGCTGCCACAGCAGACCTTGATGATGTCAACATGATTGACCCTTTCCATCTTCAAACCTATGGAGAAACCACTGTCAACTACAACCGTGATATCGAGATTTTCCCAGTGCTCAAGCGCATGTTAGAACGTATCCTTGGTAAATCTCCATACGCTTCTCCGACAGATATGGGTGTCAACATGGTTGGTTTCGCTATTACAGATGATGAAGCTGCTGTCGAAGCTTCTAAACAAGAAATCATCCGCCGTTACTATCAAACCGTTCTTGATTTTAAAGCCGAAAAAGTTGGTGAAGCTGCTGTCAAGAAAATTGAGTTGCTCATGAACGACCTCGGTATCACACCTGCAGACCGCAAGGTTGCTGTTGCTGCACGCCAAAAAGCTGAAGAAACTGGCGGACCAGCCCTAGCCCTTGAATTGCCAACTGGGGAAATTGTCACTGGTAAGAACTCCGAACTCTTTGGTCCTACAGCCGCTGCCTTGATCAACGCCATCAAGAAATCAGCTGACATTGCGAAAGAAGTAAAACTAATCGAACCTGAAGTTGTTAAGCCAATCCAAGGTCTTAAAATCGATCATCTCGGCAGCCGCAATCCACGCCTGCATTCAAATGAAATCCTGATTGCACTTGCTATAACAGCTACAGAAAATCCTGATGCTGCTCGTGCTATGGAAGAACTTGGCAACCTCAAAGGAAGCGAAGCTCACTCAACCATCATCTTAACCGATGAAGACAAGAATGTCCTTCGCAAATTGGGTATCAATGTAACCTTTGACCCTTACTACCAATACGACCGCTTGTATCGTAAATAAAGATTTCAACCTCTCCACTCTCGGAGAGGTTTTCTCTCTGTCTCAGGAGCCAGCTTTGTGTTATAATGAAAGAAGAAAACTGAAAGGATTTACCATGTCAAAAGAAGTTATTGTTGAAAGTTTTGAACTTGACCACACCATTGTTAAAGCACCCTATGTTCGCTTGATTGGGGAAGAAACAGGGCCAAAGGGAGATATCATCTCCAATTATGATATTCGTTTAGTGCAACCCAATGAAGACTCTATCCCTACTGCTGGCCTTCACACTATCGAGCACCTCTTAGCCAAGCTCATCCGTACCCGCATTGACGGTATGATTGACTGTTCACCATTTGGGTGCCGTACAGGCTTCCACATGATTATGTGGGGACGTCACACCAGTGCTGAAATCGCGGCTGTTATCAAGGATTCGCTCAAAGAAATCGCTGAGACTACTACTTGGGAAGATGTCCCTGGAACAACCATCGAATCTTGCGGAAACTACAAGGATCACAGCCTCTTTTCTGCTAAAGAATGGGCAAAACTCATCCTTGAACAAGGAATTTCAGACGATGCCTTTGAACGTCATGTCATCTAAACACAAAAAAGGAACCAGTTTTTTCAGCTGGTTCCTTCCTTTTATTCTCAAAATTTTGTCCTAGGCTTGTTCACGAATAACTAAAATACCATCTTCCATATCTGCTTCTAGGTGTTTGGCATCTAGGTGATCCAAATGGAAGTCTGTCACCTTATCACGAATTTCTTGTTCAACCACGCGACGAAGAGGACGAACACCCATGACTTCGTCATACCCTTCTTCTGTGATATAGTCTTTAGCCGCTTGACTGACTACCAAATCAATGTCTTTCTTAGCCAAGGTTTGGTTAACTTCAGCCAACATCAAGTCTACAATCTTAGAAAGGTCTTCCTTAGTCAAGTGTGAGAACTCAATGACTGCGTTAAAGCGGTTGAGGAATTCTGGACGGAAGAATGGTTTCAAACGGTCCATCAATTCTGGTTTATCCGCATCTTCTGTCAAGTTAGCTTCATAGCCAAATCCAGCATTTGATGTCGCAATAATGACAGTGTTCTTGAAGTTTACCGTGTTTCCTTGACCATCTGTCAAACGACCATCATCTAGAACTTGGAGGAGAAGAGTAATCACTTGAGGATCAGCCTTTTCAATTTCATCCAAGAGAATGATAGAGTATGGATTGCGACGAACACGTTCTGTTAAGGTATTGCTATTGTCATCATAACCCACATATCCTGCTGTTGTACCAATTAGCTTAGAAACGGCTGTTCGATCACTGTATTCAGACATATCCAAACGGATGATTGCGTCCTTAGTTCCAAACATATCTAGCGCCAATTGTTTAGCAAGTTCAGTCTTACCAACCCCAGTTGGACCTACAAAGAGGAAGCTACCAATTGGGCGATTACCTTCATCAAAACCGGCACGATTACGACGGATAGCACGGGCTACAGCTTCAACTGCCTTATCTTGACCAATTACCTTATCTTGCAGACGATGAGCCATATCTTTCAGACGTTCGATGTCTGATGCTCCCATTTGTGACACAGGAATACCGGTCATTCGTTCTACAGATTCAGCCACATCGTTGACACTTGCAGTCACTTTCATATCTTCTGTGTGGTTTTCGATTTTCTTTTCCAATTCTGCGATGCGTGTTTTATAGTTTAGAGCTGCTTCAAAATCTTCTGCCTCAACTGCTTTTTCTTGCTTGTCTTTTTCTACCTCTATTTCACGTTCAACAGCATGCACATCTGTTACAGGATGTTGCGCCGCCAAGTGAGCTGCCGTAACATCGACAAGGTCAATAGCCTTATCTGGCAAGCTACGTTGAGGAATATACTGAACAGAATAATCCACCGCTACTTTCAAAACTTCGTCTGGCAAGATAACATTGTGGTGTTGTTGATAGAGATCACGAATTCCTTGAAGGATTTATATGTATCCTCTGCTGAAGGAGCATTGACCTTGACTTCGTTGAAACGACGAGCAAGAGCAGCATTCTTCAAGATGGTGTTACGGTATTCGTCTTGAGTTGTTGCCCCAATCACTGTCAATTCTCCACGAGAGAGAGCTGGCTTGAGAATATCCGCAAGCCCTTTAGAACTACTGTCACCTCCAGTAGATCCAGCACCGAGGATTTGGTGAATTTCATCAAAGAAGAGAATAATATTCCCTGCTTCTTTCACTTCATTTACTAGGTTTTGAACGTTTTCTTCAAAACTACCACGGTATTGAGTCCCAGCTTCAAGGCCTGAGATATCAATGGAAATAATTTCCTTATTCTTAATAGCAGCTGGAACATCACCATTCACAATAGCTTGTGCCAAACCTTCGACAACGGCTGTCTTACCAACACCTGCATCTCCGACCAAAACAGGATTGTTCTTGGTACGGCGTGAAAGAATTTCAGATGTTTCTTGAATTTCCTTATTTCGTCCGATAACAGGATCTAACTTGCCCTCACGCGCTTCTGCTGTCAAGTTTCGACCTAGTTTAGCAAGGACACCGTCTTGTTTCATACCTGAAGCCTGTTGTGGCATTTGTCCATCAGATTCTGCACTTCCTGGTAATTGACCAGTTGCACGATAATGAGCAAATTCCTCAGGTGTCACTTCGCGTCCATTAATCAAATAACGGCGATTTTCAGAACTATATCCTCGCATACCACCCATCAATTGGTTAAATAAATCATCCATGTTGTTAAAATTATTAAAGTTGTTGTTCATATTCTTTACCTCTTTTTGTTTACTTACTTATTATCATTGATATTGACTATCTTTGACCTTTGTTTTAAAAAATTTAGACTAGCTAAATCGCTACTCTACGTATTATTTCTGGTTTTTCTTTTTCAAGCAGGAGTAGACTATCTTTACTTCTGAAGATTTCTAGATTAAACATAGATCCACCTCTTTCTATTTCACTTTAAACAATTATTCTAGTAAGGCTTTCATTTACCTTACGTTCATAATATACTACATTAGTCAGAAAAGGTCAAGAAATTTGACTTTAACTGACCAATAAATTTTACAAAAAGAAGAACTAGCTTTTAACTAGTCCTTCTTTGTATTATTTTATATAATCTTAGCTCAATGCGTCCAAGGCATCATCCATTGAAAGAACTTCGTGGAAGACACGTTGTGTCAATTCAGTTTTTTGTTCTGGAGTGAGGTATTTAGTGTTTACACAGTATCCAGAGATACGTACGATAACGTCTTCACCTGACATGATCTTTTCGTAAACATCGTTCAAGTCCATAACGTTCAAGTTAACGTGTTGTCCACCGTTTTCAAAGTAACCATCAAGGATTGTTACCAAGTTATCAACTTGTTCGTCACGAGTCTTACCAAGAGCGCGAGGTGAAACTTGAGTAGTCAATGAGATACCATCAGCTGCATAACTAAAGTCAAGGCTAGAAAGTGAATTCAAGTTTTGCAACCATCCACCTTTAGCTTTGTTAGATGGGTTAGCACCTGGTGAGAAGAATTCAAGTTTAGACAAGTTCACAGAACCATCTTCGTTGAGGTATACACCTTTGTGGACTGGTGAGTTACCAGTTTGTTTAGAGTAAGCAACGTTAGATGTGATTGTCAAAAGTGATACTGTAGCTTCAGCGTCTTTGTAAAGTTTGTGGCTACGTAGACGAGTTGTGTAAGCTTCGATCAACCATTCTGCCAATTCGTTTGAACGTGGGTCATCTTCACCCCAACGTGGGTATTCACCGATTGTTTCGTAATCGTAGATGTAGCCATTTTCATCACGGATTGGTTTAACTGTAGCGTATTTGATAGCTGACAATGTATCAACAGTGTTGGCAAATCCACAGATACCGAATCCCATGTTGGCACGTTGTTTAGTTGGCAAGAAGGCCATTTGAACAGCTTCGTAGTTGTACTTGTCAGTCATGTAGTGGATGATGTTCAAAGCATCTACGTAAGTGTCAGTCAACCAGTCAAGAGATTTTTCAAAGTTAGCTTTAACTGATTCAAATTCAAGCACTTCGTCACGGATTGGTTCGATATCAAATACTTGTAATCTTTATGAACATCGTCGTAACCACCGTTCAAACCAGTAAGAAGGGCTTTCAATACGTTTACACGAGCACCGAAGTACTGGATGTTGTGGCGTTGTTCTTCGTTTTCTGGGTCAAGTGGAGACACACAGCATGAGATACAGCTCATTTCACCGTATCCGTCTTTAGCCATTGTTGTTACACCTTCGTATTGGATTGAAGAGTGTTTGTGACTCATGTGCATACAGTAGCGACGGAAGTTGTATGGCAATTTGTCAGTCCAAAGAACTGTCAAGTTTGGTTCTGGTGAGTTACCGATATTGTCAAGAGTGTTCAAGAAACGGTAGTCCATCTTAGTAACACGGTGACGACCGTCGTTACCCATACCAGCCATAGAAGTTGTGATGAAAGTTGGGTCACCTGAGTACAATTGGTCGTAAGCTTTAGTACGAGCAAATTTAACTGTACGAAGTTTCATAACGAAATCATCAACGAATTCTTGGATTTCTGATTCAGTAAATGTACCACGAGCAAGGTCACGTTCTGCAAAGATGTCCAATACGATTGGCACACGACCTAGAGATGTAGCAGCACCGTTGATAACACGGCAGACAGACATGAAGGCGATGTTAACCCATTGGATAGCTTCTTTAACGTTCATCGCTGGTTTGCGAACATCAACTCCGTAAAGGTCACCCAAGCGAACAACTTGTTGCAATGCTTGATATTGAAGGTTGATTTCTTCACGAAGACGAATTGTTTCTTCATCGATTTCTTCGATTGCATTCCAGTCGTTTACTTTTTCTTGCATCAAGTAGTCTGCACCGTAAAGAGCAAGACGTGCGTAAACACCGATGATACGTCCGCGTGAGTATGCATCTGGAAGACCAGTTACAGTGTGAGCATGACGAGCGCGACGGATGTTTGAAGTGTAAGCACGGAAGATACCGTCGTTAACTGTTGTTACGTATTTAGTGAAGATTTCGTGAACAGCTGGATCTGGTTCGTATCCATTTTCTTTCAAAGTAGTTTCAGCCATACGGATACCACCTTTTGGCATGAAGTTCAATTTGAAGAGTTCATCGTTTTGGATACCATAGATAACTTCGTTTTCTTTGTCGATAAATCCTGCTGGGATATCAGCGATAGATGTTGGACGAGTGTCCATTGGGAAACGAGTTTCTTCGTAGTGAGCCTTAGTTTCTTCTACAATTTTCTTGATGTGAAGTGAACGTTCTGTTGGTCCTGCAAGGAAGCTTTCGTCTCCATCGTAAGGTGTGTAGTTAGCTTGTACGAAGCGTGATACACTTGCTTTTTCTTTCCAATCTACGCCTTTGAAGCCTTCCCAAGCTTTATCAAAAATATCTTGTGCTTCAACAACTGTCTTAACAACCATGTTAATGTCCTCTTTTTCTTTCTAGTAACAGTCATCTGTTACATTCATGAGACAAGTATACCACACAGTAACCGATTTCAACAAGTGGAAATCCCCTGTTTTTACACTTTCTTTTCTAAAACAGTCTATATTTTGTTCTAAACTGTATTATATTTTTGAAAAAACAAAGCCCTTTTTTCTTTTTTTCAGAAAAAAGGGTATAATAAAAGAAAATAAGCAGTAAAAAGGTGCTAGGCATGTTGATTTTCCCATTGTTAAATGATTTGTCAAGAAAAATCATCCATATTGATATGGATGCCTTTTTTGCTGCAGTGGAAATCAGGGACAATCCTAAACTCAGAGGAAAACCTGTCATTATAGGAAGCGACCCTCGGCAAACAGGTGGACGGGGAGTCGTTTCTACCTGCAGCTATGAGGCAAGAACTTTTGGTATCCATTCTGCCATGAGTTCCAAGGAAGCCTATGAACGATGTCCCCAAGCCGTCTTTATCTCAGGGAATTATGAGAAATACAAGTCTGTGGGATTCCAGATTCGAGCTATTTTTAAGCGCTATACAGATTTAATTGAGCCTATGAGTATCGACGAAGCCTATTTGGATGTAACAGAAAATAAACTCGGTATCAAGTCAGCGGTCAAAATTGCTCGTCTTATTCAAGAGGATATTTGGCAAGAACTTCATCTAACTGCTTCTGCCGGCGTTTCCTACAACAAGTTCTTAGCTAAAATGGCTAGTGATTATCAAAAACCACATGGTTTGACAGTGATCCTACCTGAACAGGCTGAGGATTTTCTAAAACAAATGGATATTTCCAAGTTTCATGGAGTAGGAAAAAAGACAGTAGAACGTCTTCATCAAATGGGTGTTTTTACTGGCGCTGACCTACTTGAAGTTCCTGAAGTGACCCTAATAGACCGTTTTGGAAGAATGGGCTATGACCTTTATCGAAAGGCTCGTGGCATTCACAACTCTCCAGTCAAATCCAATCGTATCCGTAAATCAATCGGAAAGGAGAAAACCTATGGAAAGATTCTCCGTGCCGAGGAAGACATCAAAAAAGAGCTGACTCTCCTATCAGAAAGAGTCGCTCTCAATCTACATCAACAAGAAAAAACTGGAAAAATTGTCATTTTGAAAATCCGCTACGAGGACTTTTCAACTCTTACTAAACGAAAAAGTCTTGCTCAAAAAACACAGGAGGCCAGTCAGATAAGCCAAATAGCCCTGCAACTCTATGAAGAATTAAGCGAGAAAGAAAGAGGTGTCCGCCTGCTGGGGATTACTGTGACTGGATTTTAAAACCTTGAAGAGCTGAGTCTTCAAGGTTTTTCTTATACAAATAAACGAACAAAACTGTAAAGCAACAAGACACTACCAAGCACGATACGGTATTTACCAAAAAGGGTAAAGTCGTGTTTTTTCACATAGCTGGTCAAGAAACGAATAGCTACCATGCTGACTGCAAAGGCAACTCCCATCGCAACCAAGAGCAAGAACAATTGCCCAAAGCTCAAGATCTGTCCTGCTTTTACAAATTTGAAAATCTTTAGTGCACTAGCTCCAAACATAACAGGAATTCCAAGATAGAAGGTAAATTCCGTTACAACAGAACGACTGGTTCCATTTAACAAACCACCGACAATCGTTGCTCCAGAACGGCTTGTCCCTGGTAAAAGGGCAAGAACTTGGAAGAGTCCGATATAGAACGCGGTCGTATAAGGAAGCTTGTCCAACTCTGTTACACTTGGCTCGATAGCACGCGCTTTATTACGCTTTTCCAAATAGATAAAGGCAATCCCATAAATAATCAACATGAGAGCAACTGAAACCATATTATGGAAGTGGGTATCAAACCAATCGTCAAATTTAAAGACAGCAAGTAAAGGCAAAGTAGCTACAAGGACTTTAGACCACAATTGCCAAGTTCGACGAACTTCTTGCTTGTCCTTAGTCGGTTTAAAGGGATTGAGCTTATTAAAGTAAATGACCATAACCGCCAAAATCGCACCCAGCTGAATCACAACATTAAACATGGACATAAAGGCTTCATTTTGATTTTGGTATTGGATAAATTCCTCTGCTAAAATCAAGTGACCTGTACTAGAAATCGGCAGCCATTCCGTAATTCCTTCAACAATACCGAAGAAGATAGATTTTAAAATTTCAATAAGATACATAGATTACTCCTTTTTTTCTATCTTCCATTATAGCATACTTTTTCAGTCTGTGACAGTTCTCTTTAAAAGGCACCGATACTACCACCGCCTCCACCGCCAGAGAAGCCACCGCCAGAACTTCCATTTCCAGAAGATACGGAATAGGTACTTGCTGTGTTTGCGATGCTGGCATAATGGCTCATTTGCGCTGTTGAATGATAAAACATACCGTGCCAGCCATAATCTACATAAAGGTTGATATCTGGATTTTCCACTTGAATCCGATGAACCTTCATCAAATGACTGACCTTGTCTGCATAGCCAAATAAGGTCGCATAGACCAAGAGGCGATTCCAGACTACAATACTTTCCAGTTCAGCCTGATCCAATCGTGCAATCTCACGCAACATATTTTCAAAACTAGTCCAGAGATAGTAGACTTCTGCTCCTGCTTCATTTAGGACGCCATCACGATTATCTAGTCGAAGCTTCCAATAATAGAAAACAGCCAAAACCAAACCTAGAAAACCAAGTATTGGCAAGGGGAGGTAAAGATATCCATAAACGTCCAAACTGTACAAGAACAAACCAAATCCGATAAATAGGGGCAGGATAGTCACGGCACCCATACCCATTTGCAATGCCTTTTCCCCACCAGTTAAAGGACGATAATAATCTGGGAGCCCCCAGAAGGAAACTCGACTTCTCACTCCTTCTTGCATCTGGTTCAATACTTCTTCAAAAGAAGATTTGAGCTGACGCCCCTTTGCTTGAATCCGTTTTTCATCAGAGACTTTTGCTCTACGATAAAGATTATCAGATACCTTGTAATCCGCAAACAAATTGGAAAGAGTTTCTTCTTTTTTGCCTGAAAAAGCCAGATTTAGACAGTCTTTCTCAAAGCTTGACAAACCATCTTCTTTTACTAGCCTCAAACCAACTGCATCTCCTTCTGAAATGATAGAGACATTCCCACGGTCTATCACATCTAGCAAGGTAGCTTGAATAAGTTGATCAAAGGTGAATTTTCCAGCTCCCTTTACCAAGGGACTCACTTCCTCCAAGGAGGTAGAGTAGACAGCCTCTGATAAAACCATAGGCTCTAATTCCATTGGTGGTTCATAGATACGATGATTTTTGGCATATTTGACCGAAGGAGTGGTCTTTCTTCTATAAATAAAATAGAAGCAGACACTCAATAACAAGGAGATAGAAAGTATGGAAGGGAATACCCAAGTAACAAGTTGTTTACTCTGATCCTTTTCTTTAAAAATCGAGTCTTCTACCTTATTAAACTCTTCTAAACGATCCCCTTTCAATCCCTGATCCCTAGCGCTAGCAAAATCGGTCCGAGGCCAGTAGGCATGCAATTCAACCCCACGCTTAGCTGGAAGATTGTCTAAACGGATAGTATAATCAAGATTACTCTTTTCAACCGTTCCCTCTCTAAAAAGTTTCCCTGTGTGGAAAAAGAGTTTTTTAGCCCCCTTGTCTCCACTTACATGAAATTCAAACTTTCCAATATTCCCTGAACTATCTGTTAAAGGTTGCCAATTTAATTCAGCGATATCATCATAAAGGAAAAGCAAATTCTTTAAGTTCCAGACAAGGTCAACTTCAACTGTGTCACCTTCCTGACCTGGATTATAAACTTTAACAGTATAACCATCTGCTCCTTCTATCACTTCACTAGTAACGTCTGCTAGTTCAGCACCATTTTTCGCAGCCTGAACCTTGGATGAGGATCAATGTCAAATCCACTAGGCATCTTGCCAGCACGTCCAAGTCCCACGATTTGGCCCTTAAAGTCCTCCTCAAACTGGTAAACTATCTTCTGTCTAAATTCTGCCGTATTGTCTGCATGAATATACAAATCCCCTTGGTAAGAGTTTATCTTAAAATCAATGGCAAAAACAGAAAGTGGAAGAAAGCAAAACAAGCCTAACACCAGTAAGAAAAAAGTTTTTTTCATCAACTAATCCCCCTTTTTATCTTTGCTATCATTATATCATTTTTTCTCAAGTAAGGGCTTACCTATATTGAAAAATAGAGTTTTTTTCGATAAAATAGGAGACAGTTATTTTTTAATAGATTAGAAATAGGAGAAATCATGAGAAAAATATACTTATCTATTTTCACAAGTCTCTTGCTGATGCTAGGACTTGTCAATGTTGCTCAAGCCGATGAATATTTACGCATCGGGATGGAAGCAGCATATGCTCCCTTTAACTGGACCCAGGATGATGATAGCAACGGAGCTGTCAAAATCGATGGAACCAACCAGTACGCCAATGGATACGATGTCCAAATTGCCAAGAAAATCGCTAAGGACTTAGGTAAAGAACCTTTGGTTGTTAAAACAAAGTGGGAAGGTCTAGTCCCTGCCCTTACTTCCGGTAAGATTGACATGATTATCGCAGGTATGAGTCCAACTGCCGAGCGCAAACAAGAAATTGCCTTTTCAAGCAGTTACTACACTAGCGAACCCGTTTTGCTTGTCAAAAAAGATTCTACCTACGCAAATGCAAAATCTTTGGATGACTTTAACGGTGCGAAAATCACTTCTCAACAAGGTGTCTACCTTTACGATTTGATTGCACAAATCCCAGGTGCTAAAAAAGAAACAGCCATGGGAGACTTCGCTCAAATGCGCCAAGCACTTGAGGCTGGTGTTATCGATGCTTATGTTTCTGAACGACCAGAAGCTCTGACTGCTGAAGCTGCTAACTCTAAGTTTAAAATGGTTCAAGTAGAGCCAGGTTTTAAAACTGGAGAAGAAGATACGGCTATCGCCATTGGACTTCGTAAAGATGATAATCGTATTAGCCAAATCAATGCCAGCATTGAAACCATTTCAAAAGATGACCAAGTTGCCTTGATGGATCGTATGATTAAGGAACAACCTGCCGAAGCTACAACAACTGAAGAGACTAGCAGTAGTTTCTTTAGCCAAGTCGCTAAAATTCTTTCTGAAAACTGGCAACAACTCTTGCGTGGTGCTGGTATCACTCTTTTAATCTCTATCGTCGGAACCATCATAGGTCTCATTATCGGCCTTGCCATTGGTGTTTTCCGTACTGCTCCACTATCTGAAAACAAAGCCATTTACGGCCTACAAAAACTAGTCGGCTGGATTCTCAATGTCTACATTGAAATTTTCCGTGGTACACCTATGATCGTTCAATCGATGGTTATCTACTATGGAACTGCCCAAGCTTTCGGTATCAACCTTGACCGTACACTAGCTGCTATCTTCATCGTTTCAATCAACACCGGAGCCTACATGACTGAAATCGTTCGTGGTGGTATCCTAGCAGTTGACAAAGGACAATTTGAAGCCGCGACTGCTCTTGGCATGACTCATAATCAAACCATGCGTAAGATTGTCCTCCCTCAGGTAGTTCGTAACATCCTACCAGCAACGGGTAATGAATTTGTCATCAATATCAAAGATACATCTGTATTGAACGTTATCTCGGTTGTCGAACTTTATTTTTCAGGAAATACCGTAGCAACTCAAACCTATCAATACTTCCAGACATTTACAATCATCGCCGTGATTTACTTTGTCCTCACCTTCACCGTAACACGTATTCTACGCTTCATCGAACGCCGAATGGACATGGATACCTATACTACAGGTGCTAACCAAATGCAAACGGAGGATTTAAAATAATGACACAAGCAATCCTTGAAATTAAACACCTCAAAAAATCCTATGGACAAAACGAAGTGCTAAAAGACATCTCTCTGACTGTCCACAAGGGTGAAGTTATCTCTATCATCGGAAGCTCTGGAAGCGGAAAATCAACTTTCCTACGCTCCATTAACCTCCTTGAAACGCCAACTGATGGACAAATCCTTTATCATGGACAAAACGTCCTCGAAAAAGGCTATGACCTCACGCAATACCGTGAAAAGTTGGGAATGGTTTTCCAATCCTTTAACCTCTTTGAAAATCTCAACGTGCTTGAAAACACAATTGTCGCTCAGACAACAGTCCTTAAACGCGAACGTACAGAAGCTGAAAAGATTGCCAAAGAAAACCTAGAAAAGGTCGGCATGGGAGAACGCTACTGGCAAGCCAAACCAAAACAACTCTCAGGGGGTCAAAAACAACGTGTGGCCATCGCTCGTGCCCTCTCCATGAATCCTGACGCTATTCTCTTTGATGAACCAACATCAGCTCTCGATCCAGAAATGGTTGGAGAAGTCCTCAAAATCATGCAAGAACTGGCCCAAGAAGGCTTGACTATGATTGTAGTGACTCACGAGATGGAATTCGCTCGTGATGTCTCTCACCGTGTTATCTTTATGGATAAGGGTGTGATTGCTGAAGAAGGTAAACCAGAAGACCTCTTCACCAATCCTAAAGAAGACCGAACAAAAGAATTCCTTCAACGTTATCTCAAATAAAAAGAAAAGGCTGCATCAACCGTGCAGTCTTTGTGCTGTCCTCAAAAAAATGAAAAAGGCAGACCCTATTCAAGAATCCGCCATTATCCAAAGATTAATCTTCAAATTTTTCATAATTTTTTTCATAGAAATCAATTAAACCTAGAGCTGTTTCAAATGAAATATTTTTTACTTTTGCACGACCCTGCGCTAGAGCAATGATAGACATTTCACGCGCATTCGTTTCTTTAGAGATACGGTAGCCTGTGATTTTCTTATCACGAACCCAGCCAACAACTGATTCTACTTTTTCAAAGTTTGACTTAGCCATGTCCTTCTCCTATTTTCTTCTTTACGATATTTAATTGTATACGTTTTTATGTGTTTTGTCAATAAAAAAACATATATTCAATAAAAATTAATGATTTTTATTTTTTTCTGTTACTATCTTATTAAAGCCGATAATATATAGGTTTTTGCTTACTATAAATCATTAGTAAGCACCTAAAAAATAATTGCATCATTAAACCTATAATGTGTAAGAATATTCATACAAACCACATACCAGCTGCTCTATAGGATAGACAGGAGTCATATTCAAGTAATTCTATACATTCCTTTTAAATTATTAAAGCTAGCAAAGATAATATTTTCCTCTGATTATCTCTTAACTATCTCTTTCCTTTCTCTTTGTCTGAGGTCCCTTCCTGTCATTATTTAAATCTTATTTTCTTTTTCAACTGGTACAATGAACTTGTTTCATCAGATTTTACATATTCTTTTCAAACACCATCTCATAGTCAACATCTAGAATATGACTTACTAATGTCACAAACTTTTCTACTACTCTCATTTTACAAGTATCAGATCAATTTTATCAATTAAATCACCAAATCTGTCTCATAAATACTGATTATTTTTCTCTATTTGCTATTATATTTAGACGATTTTTTTAAATTAGTTATATATAAAAATATTGTATTCTAAATAGTACCCTTATATATAGCAAGTGATTCTTTTTTATTATTATAAACTGAATCAAAAAATAATAGGTACTATAATGAATAGTAGTAGAAATAGCACGATAGAGTTCCTAAGTCCATAGGAATCGCCCCCTTTCTTCACCCTCATTATAGCACCTATACATCAGTTGTGCAAATAATATGATATTTTTTATTATTCCTCAGACTAGCATATTATAGAGCGTTTCATTACCATTCAAGTTAATATAAGATGGATCAAAACCTTCCATCCGACGAATCAAACCTGCATAATCATGCTTATCTGCTAAGGCGATCCCAATTAATACTGGTCCTGTCCCCTTGCTAGCTCGTTTGATATACTCAAAACGTGTGATATCATCATTTGGCCCCAGAATATCATTTACAAATTCACGCAAGGCCCCTGGACGCTGTGGAAAATTCACTACAAAGTAATGCTTGATCCCATCATAAATCAAGGCACGCTCTTCCATTTCCGGCATACGGTTGATATCATTATTTCCTCCAGAAATGATACAACAAATGGTTTTCCCCTTGATATATTCAGCCAAAACCTCTAAAGAAGCGATACTAGCTGCTCCAGCAGGTTCTGCAACAATCCCTTGCTTAGAGTAGAGGTCAATCAAGGTTTCAGAAATCAATCCCTCATCGACACCTACTAAGGTTTGAACATGTTGACGAGTTGCTTCATAGGTCAACTGACCTACCTTTTGCACAGCAATCCCATCCGCAAATTTGTCAATTTCTTTGAGTTTAACAGGTCCACCAGCTTCAAAGGCAGCTTTCATGGAACGCGCTCCATTAGCCTCTACCCCAATGACTTCAATCTCTGGACTTGTTTCCTTGATATAGGTAGAAACCCCAGCAATGAGACCGCCACCGCCAACAGGGACTAAGACAGCATCAAAATCAATCGATTCTTTTCGAGCTTCTTCTAAAATCTCATAAGCAACGGTTCCTTGACCTGCTTGAACATGGGCATCATCAAAGGGATCAATAAAGGTACGATTTTCAGAGACTGTAAATTCTTGAGCTGCTTTAGCTGACGCATCAAAGGTATCTCCAACTAGTTTAATAGTTACGAAGTCCCCACCAAAAAAGCGAACCTGACCAATTTTTTGTTGCGGAGTAGTAATTGGCATGAAAATAGTTGCAGGAATCTTCATTTCATTGCAAGTATAGGCAACTCCCTGCGCATGATTTCCCGCAGAGGCACAGACTACCCCACGCTCACGCTCTTCCTTGCTGAGCTGGGAAATGGCATAATAGGCACCACGAATTTTAAAGGAACGAACACGCTGGGCATTTTCCTTTTTCAAATAAATCTTAGCACCATACTTCTCCGATAAATAATGGTCATAATCCAGTGGGGTATTCACAACCACACCGTTCAAGACCTTATGAGCCTTGATGATATCTTTTGAACTTAACATCTTTTTCTCCTAGACTATTTCATACTATCACAATCCATCCTCTTAAAAGAGAGATGAATTGATTATAAAAGCGAGTTAGTCCACCAACTCGCCTTCACCTTAATTGCTATCAATTAGTTATAGATTTTGAATGCATCGTCGTCGTTTTTACCAACGAAAGGCATTGCTTTACGCAATTCTGCACCAACTTTTTCAATTTCAAGGTTAGCTGCTTTTTCACGGTAAGCAGTCAATTTTGGACGTCCAGCTTTATAGTCATTTACAAAGTCATTTGCAAATTTACCATTTTGGATGTCTGCCAAGACAGCTTTCATGTTTTCTTTAACTTGCTCAGTAATCACACGTGGACCTGATACATAGTCACCGTATTCAGCAGTGTTTGAAATAGATTGACGCATTTTCTTGAATCCACCTTCGTAGATCAAGTCAACAATCAATTTCATCTCGTGAAGAACTTCAAAGTAAGCCAATTCTGGGGCGTAGCCTGCTTCTGTCAATACTTCGAAACCAGCTTCGATAAGGGCAGTCAAACCACCGCAAAGTACAGCTTGTTCACCAAACAAATCTTCTTCAGTTTCTTCTTTGTAAGTTGTTTCAAGAAGACCTACACGAGCTGCTCCAACACCTTTACACCAGTCCATAGCAATGTTTTTCGCATTTCCTGTTGCATCTTGATATACTGCGTAAAGAGCTGGAACACCAAATCCTTCTTCATAAGTACGTCGTACCAAGTGTCCTGGTCCTTTAGGTGCACACATGAAAACATCTACATCTGCAGGTACTTTGATAAATTCGAAGTGAATGTTGAAACCATGAGCAAATCCAACTGCGTTTCCAGCTTCCAAGTTTGGAGCGATTTCTGCTTCGTACAATTCTTGTTGGATTTCGTCTGGTGCCAAAATCATGATAACATCAGCCAATTTAGTTGCTTCTGCTACTGTGTAAGTGTCAAATCCATCTTCTTTTGCTTTGTCAAAAGATTTACCTGGACGTACACCGATGATAACATCGCGACCTGAATCACGCAAGTTTTGAGCATGCGCATGTCCTTGCGAACCATAACCAATAACGGCGATTTTTTTACCGTCAAGTGCTGCTACTTTAACATCTTTTTCGTATTCCATTTGAACTGCCATAGTTTTTTCTCTCTTTTCTATTATTTATTGCCTTTTAGGCTGGTTTAACAAATTTAAAATATTTCTATACTCAATGAAAATCAAAGAGCAAATTAGGAAGCTAGCCGCAGGCTGTACTTGAGTACGGCAAGGCAAAGCTGACGTGATTTGAAGAGATTTTCGAAGAGTATTAATCACGGGTAAATCCAGTTGCACCAGTTCGAGCAATATTGCGAATACCATATGGTCGAATGACTCGCAATAGAGCTTCACTCTTTTCAGCATTTCCTGTCATCTGAATGGTAATCGAGCTTGGCGCTACGTCTACCACTGTTGCACGGAAGGGTTGAATAATCGCTAGAATTTCAGCGCGCTTCTCAGCTGGCGCTGACATCTTAACCAAAATTACCTCACGCTCCAAATGAGGCTTGTCTGTAATATCACGAATGCGAATCACATCAATCTGACGATTAAGTTGCTTGATGATTTGCTCCACTTCATCATGAGAAGTAACATCAATAATAATAGTGATACGCGATACATTCGGATCTTCTGTTGCTCCAACAGAGATGCTTTCAATATTAACCTGACGACGAGATAGGACACCTGTAAAGCGATTGAGGACTCCTGAACGATTTTGTAGTTTTGCTGTTAACATTCTACGCATGGAACTTCACCCCCAACATCTCATGATTACTCTTACCAGCTGGTACCATCGGTAACACCTGCTCCTTACGAGAAATATCTACCTCGATTAGCATAGGAACATCCTCAGTGATAACTTCAAGGTCTTGAGCCAAGGTCTCAGGATTGTCAAACTTATAGTTTTTAATGCCATAAGCCTGCGCCATCAATTGGAAATCAGGAAGGGTATCAAAGACTGACTCTGATGTTCTACCTTCATAGAAAGATTCCTGCCACTGGCGAACCATTCCAAGTGAGTGATTGTTCAGCATAACCACCTTGATTGGCACTTTGTAAATATTCAAAATAGCCAATTCTTGGTTGGTCATTTGGAAACCACCATCCCCAACAAACAAGACTACTTCCTTATCTGGGTTAGCAATTTTAGCTCCAATTGCTGCTGGAATTCCAAATCCCATCGTTCCCAAACCACCTGAAGTCACTAACTGACGTTCATTTTGGTAGGGATAATACTGGGCTGTCCACATTTGGTGTTGTCCTACGTCAGTGACAACAATGGCATCACCATTCGTCAACTCACCGATGCGTTCAATAACAGCTTGCGGTTGAACTACACGCTCTTTCTTATCATAAGAACGAACACGGTTCTTGTCTTTAGTGACTTTTTCAATCCATTTTTCAGTATTGTTATGAACTGTCGGTTCTGCTAGTAACATTTGCAAGGCTTTCTTAGCATCTCCAACTACAGGAATATCTGCACTGATAATCTTGCCAATCTCGGCTGGGTCAATATCAATGTGGGCAACCTTAGCATTCTTAGCGAAAGTCTTAGGATTCCCCGTCAAGCGGTCATCGAAACGACAACCAATACTAATCATAAAGTCCGCTTCCGTCATGGCAATATTAGCTGCGAATGATCCGTGCATGCCTCCCATTCCAAGGAAGAGTGGATGACTCGTTGCAATCGTTCCTTGTCCCAAAAGACTGGTTACCACTGGAATTTGATAGCGTTCTGCAAATTCATTTAATTCTGCAGCAGCTTCAGCATAACTAATTCCACCACCAGCTAGCAAGACTGGCTTTTTAGCCTTGGATAATTGCTTCAAGATTTTCTTGATTTGCATATCATTTGGCTCAAGAGTCGGCTGATAGCTTGGTAAATTAACTTCTGGTGAATAGATGAAGTCCGTTTCTAAAGCAGATACGTCTTTAGGTAGGTCAATTACGACTGGCCCTGGTCGACCTGTAGTTGCTATATGAACAGCTTCCGTAATGATACGCGGAATATCAGCTGTCTCACGAACTTGGTAATTGTACTTAGTGATTGGCATGGTAATTCCCACGATGTCTGCCTCCTGAAAGGCATCCTTCCCAATCCCTGCTCGCGCCACCTGACCTGTAAAGACCAAAAGGGGAACACTGTCGCTCATAGCATCCGCAATCCCTGTAATGGCATTTGTTGCTCCTGGTCCGCTAGTGACGACGGCAACACCCAACTTTCCAGTTGATTTGGCATAACCTTCAGCTTCATGCAAACAACCTTGCTCATGGCGTCCTAGAATGTGGCGAATGCCTTTAAAATTATATATCGCATCATAAAAAGGCAAGACCGCACCACCAGGATAACCAAAGATGGTATCAATTCCTAAATCACGAAGTGTTTCCAAAACTAGGTCCGACCCCGTCTTAGGAGATTCTAAACTGATTTTCTCCATTGTTCCCCTTTCTCTTCTCTTAAAAATAACTTGTTACTATCATACCATTTTTTCAAAATTTTTCAAGAGAAAAGAAGAAATTTTCTGAATTTTCTATTTTAACGTTTATTTATGAATATTATTCTATTTTTTATAAGTTTTAAAATATAATTCACATTCTTTAGCAATTTATTTGCATTTATATTGTAAATTTCTTTAACTCATTTTTATATGAAATTTTTTTGAGCGCACTGCACGTTTGCAGAGTTAATGAAATTTATAATAACTATACAAAAAAGGAAGCCACTAAGTGACTTCCTTTTAGAGCGAGGACAGATTAGTCTTCACCTTTGTTTCTTAATGATTTCTTCTTGTACTGACTTAGGTACATCTTCGTAGTGGTCAAATACCATCATGAATGTACCACGTCCTTGAGATGCAGAACGAAGAACTGTTGCGTAACCGAACATTTCAGCAAGTGGAACGTAAGCACGAACGATTTGGCTGTTACCATGTGCTTCCATACCATCTACACGTCCACGACGAGCAGTTACGTGACCCATAACATCACCAAGGTTTTCTTCTGGAACAGTGATTGTTACAAGCATCATTGGCTCAAGGATAGCTGGTTGTGCTGATTTAGCAGCTTCTTTAAGAGCAAGTGAAGCCGCGATCTTGAAGGCAGTTTCAGATGAGTCGACATCGTGGTATGAACCATCGTAAAGCTTAGCTTTAACGTCAACCATTGGGTAACCTGCAAGAACACCGTTAGCCATAGATTCTACCAAACCTTTTTCAACCGCTGGGATAAATTCACGAGGAACCACACCACCGACGATTGCGTTTTCGAATTCGAATCCTTTACCTTCTTCGTTTGGAGTAAATTCAATCCATACATCACCGAATTGACCTTTACCACCAGACTGACGTTTGAAGAATCCACGTGCTTGAGTAGAAGCGCGGAATGTTTCACGGTAAGATACTTGAGGAGCACCTACGTTCGCTTCAACTTTGAACTCACGACGCATACGGTCAACAAGGACGTCAAGGTGAAGCTCACCCATACCTGAGATAACTGTTTCACCAGTTTCAACGTTTGTTTCAACGCGGAATGTTGGATCTTCTTCAGCCAATTTTTGAAGGGCGATACCCATCTTATCTTGGTCAGCTTTAGATTTTGGCTCAACCATCAATTGGATAACTGGTTCTGGAACGTTGATTGACTCAAGGATGATTTTAGCTTTTTCATCTGTCAATGAGTCACCAGTTGTAGTATCTTTCAAACCAACGGCAGCAGCGATATCACCTGAGTAAACAGTGTCAATTTCTTGACGGCTGTTGGCGTGCATTTGAAGGATACGTCCGATACGTTCACGTTTACCTTTAGAAGTGTTCAATACGTATGAACCTGATTGAAGAACACCTGAGTAAACACGGAAGAATGTCAAACGACCTACGAATGGGTCAGTCATGATCTTGAAAGCAAGAGCTGCAAATGGCTCTTCGTCAGAGGCTGGACGAGTTTCTTCAGCGTCTGTGTCTGGGTTAATACCTTTGATTGCTGGGATATCAAGTGGGCTTGGAAGATAGTCGATAACCGCATCAAGCATCAATTGAACACCTTTGTTCTTGAAGGCAGAACCACACAATACTGGGAAGAATTCAACGTTGATAGTCGCTTTACGGATACCAGCTTTCAATTCTTCGTTAGTGATTTCTTCACCTTCGAGGTATTTCATCATCAATTCTTCGTCAGTTTCAGCAACTGCTTCAATCAATTTCACGGTATTCTTGAGCTTGGTCAAGGTATTCAGCTGGGATGTCTTCTTCAAGGATATCTGTACCAAGATCGTTAGTATAGATTTCAGCTTTCATCTTGATCAAGTCGATGATACCACGGAAGTCATCTTCAGAACCGATTGGCAATTGGATTGGGTGTGCATTTGCTTGAAGACGATCGTGAAGTGTGCTTACAGAGTAAAGGAAGTCAGCACCGATTTTGTCCATTTTGTTGGCAAATACGATACGTGGAACTCCATACTCAGTTGCTTGACGCCAAACTGTTTCAGTTTGAGGCTCAACACCTGATTGTGAGTCAAGAACGGTAACCGCACCATCCAATACACGAAGAGAACGTTGTACTTCGATTGTGAAGTCCACGTGTCCTGGTGTGTCGATAATGTTTACGCGGTGGTTGTTCCATTGAGCTGTTGTCGCAGCAGATGTGATAGTGATACCACGTTCTTGCTCTTGCTCCATCCAGTCCATTTGTGACGCACCTTCGTGAGTTTCACCGATTTTATGGATTTTACCAGTGTAGTAAGAATACGCTCAGTAGTTGTTGTTTTACCAGCATCGACGTGAGCCATGATACCGATATTACGAGTTTTTTCAAGTGAAAATTCGCGTGCCATGAGGTTTGTTTCTCCTATTTATTTTTTTGATTTCTATTCTATTATAACACGATTTTAATAAAAACGGATAGGCAGGACCTACCCGTTCTCAATGTTTTCATGCTATTGTTGGTTTCAACTTGTAGATTTACAAAGTTGAATTGAACTCGGGCTAAAAGTTAATTAGCTGATTTGAGCTGAACAGGGATGCTGTGAAAAAGATAAACTTCCTTGTATTCGTCGAATACTGCGTCAGTTTCCTATTTTTCACCTTGCATCCTTACCGTTCCTAGCATCATGATTTTACCAACGGAAGTGTGCGAATGCACGGTTAGCTTCAGCCATACGGTGAGTGTCTTCACGTTTCTTAACAGCTGCACCAGTGTTGTTAGCAGCATCCAAGATTTCTTTTGCAAGACGGTCTTGCATTGTGTGTTCACCACGAAGACGAGCGATTGTTACCAACCAACGAAGTCCAAGTGTTGTACGACGTTCTGGACGAACTTCAACTGGGACTTGGTAGTTAGAACCACCAACACGACGTGCACGTACTTCAAGTACAGGCATGATGTTTTCCATAGCTGTTTCAAATACTTCAAGTGCATCGTTTCCAGTAGCTTCTTTGATTTGCTCAAAGGCACCGTAAACGATTGAAGCAGCTGTACCACGTTTACCATCAAGCATAACGCGGTTGATAAGACGAGTAACTAGTTGTGAATTGTAAAGCGGATCTGGCAATACGTCACGTTTTGGAGCTCTATTTTTACGACTCATTTCTCTTTATCCCCTTTCCTTATGCTTTTGGACGTTTAGTACCGTATTTAGAACGGCCTTGTTTACGATCGTTAACACCTGCAGTATCAAGTGCACCACGGACGATATGGTAACGTACCCCTGGAAGGTCTTTTACACGTCCACCACGAAGAAGAACCACGCTGTGCTCTTGCAAGTTGTGTCCGATACCTGGGATGTAGGCAGTAACTTCGATAAGGTTGCTCAAACGTACACGAGCGAATTTACGAAGGGCTGAGTTAGGTTTTTTAGGTGTCATTGTTCCAACACGAGTTGCAACACCACGTTTTTGTGGTGAAGAAACGTTTGTTTGAACTTTTTTATGACTGTTGTAACCAACGTTCAAAGCTGGTGATTTAGATTTTTCTACTTTTGATTTACGCGGTTTGCGAACCAATTGGTTAATTGTAGGCATCTACATTCTCCTGTGTTTTTTTATTTTTTTGGTGATGATACACTTGGTGACAGCTATCATCTGTGTGTACTTTTGCAACATTTGTCAGCACGTCCCTGTACACTCTTGAGAGACCAAAAGTAAAAAAAGTACCGTCTATTATTGTAACAAAATTTTTTTCCCTTGGTTGTCAAGATATTTTTTTTTTTTATTGTTAATTTTAGCTCTTTTGTAGTGCTCCCTAAAAAAGAAAAAGGAGGAATCCCACCCTCCTAAAGTTAGTATTGTTGAATTCAATCCCATCAATTTTAGCACATAATGTTCAAAGAAAATTATATCATCACAACCAACCAGATTCTTTTCGCGATATTAGCTGCCTCTGTTCGATTACCAGCATCTAGTTTTCGAAAGAATATTGGTGACATAGTTTCGGACTGTTCCGTTGGATAGATAAAGTTTGTCTGCAATTTCTTGGTTAGAGAAACCCTGAGCGATTCCCTTTAAAACTGCGATTTCTTGTTCTGTTAATGGATTTGGGGATGCGTCATCACCACTTCCATCAATTCAGGCGAATACTCCTTGCGTCCCTCGAGGACGGTGTGCAAGGTTTGCATGAGGTCTGCAATGCTTCGTTTCTTTTCAAGACATAAGCATCCACTCCAGCCTTGATCGCACGTTCAAAAATACCCAGGACGTTTGAAGGTCGTCACCACAACCACCTTTGTTTCTAGCTTTTCTGCTCGTATCCACTCCAAGACTTCGAGGCCCGTCTTAACAGGCATTTCTACGTCAAGGATGGCGATATCTACAGACTCCTTTTCTAATAGTTGGATTGCTTCTTGCCCATTCTTGGCTTGAAAGACAGACTCTACATCTGGTTGAAGCGTGAGCAACTGGCACATGGCATCTCGCAACATACTTTGATCTTCTGCAACAAGTAGTTTCATCTTAGTTTCTCTCCTTATAAGGTAGTCGAACCTGAACTTCTGTCGGTTGTTTCCAACTAATTACCTTTACTTCTCCCGAAAAATGGAAGTACACGATCTCGAACTGTATGGAGGTCATCCCCTTTATAGAAGTAAAGCCACAGCCATCATCTCTCACTGTTAGAATGAGTTCTTTCTCTGTCCGTTCTAATTTTAAGTAGACTTTAGACGCTTTAGCATGTTTGATGATATTGGTCACTAATTCAAGCAAAATCATGGAAGCCGTTGACTCCAATTCCTGAGTTAAGCTAGCTGTATCTAGTTGATTAGCTATTTCCACCTCAATTCCAGCAATTTCTAACATCTTTTTCACAGTCTCTAGTTCGGATGTCAAAGTTCTAGACTTTAAGATTTTTCGATAATTGTTCGAACTTCATTCATGGATTCTTTACTGATCTGATGAATTTCTTTTAACTCTTTTTCCACTTGAGGATAGGCCTGCATTTGAAGAAGCTGGAGGGCAAGATCTGTCTTCACACTCAACATGGCAAAGGTATGGCCTAGGCTGTCATGGAGATCCTGACCGATACGACTGCGTTCATTTTCAGCCAAGAAAAGATTAAGCTTGGCATTTTGCTTTCTCTTTTCTTCTTTTAATTCTTCTGTCATCCGAATTCGATAGAGACCAAAAGTCAAGGCATCAGAAAAGACAAAAGTCACCAAGAAAAAGAGCAGTTGCCAGGGACTAACTTGATCAACCATGTAGATTCCAGTTAAAATCAAGGGTTGCAAGACAATAAAACTGACAAAACGCCAAGAGTGAAAAGATATCTCATCCAGTTGGTAAATAAGGAGATTGGATAAATAAAATATAAACCAAGCAAAGCTCGCATTCAGCCAGACGGAACTGTAAAAAATGTAGGCGAACATGATCCACCAAGCCAACCACTGCACAGTGCGATTCTGACTGACTAAAACCGAATAGAAAGCTAGGACAAATAGTAGAGTCCATAACAAGGTTAAAAGCGGGTACTCTCCAACGATGACACCCGCTATAGGAAAGATGATAAACACTATTGAAATATGAAACATATAATGAGTGTTTTTAAATTTTTCCATCATAGATTTATTTTACCTCGATCCGTTTTTTAGTTGGATTACCAAGACACCAAAGAAAACTGTATAACCTAGTACAACCAAGGCAGCAAGAATATTAAATTCGTGATGCTCCAAATAAGTAGAGACGACCTGCATCAGTTGATAGGTTGGAGTCAGTTTTCCAATAGATTGGAGCCATTCTGGGAAGGAACTCAAAGGGAACCAGAGTCCACCTAGGACAGCCAAAGCAATATAGGCAATATTTCCAATAACCGTCATCAATTGAGCACTGGGAAGCAAGCTCACCAAGACACCCATGCTGATAAAGACCACACTTCCGACCAGCAACATAACTCCAATCACCAACCAGTCAAGCCAAGGAAGAGTCACTCCACGGACAAAATGACCAACCGAAAAGACAACTATAATTGATAACAAGAAAGTCAGCAGAGTACTGAACAGTTTTGATACATAATATTCTACCATAGATACCGGGAGAATGTTGAATCAATTTTTGCCAGTTGTTTGTCTTATCAGACTCGAGTGTACTAGGGATACTGAAAAAGGCGCTTGACATGATACTAAAGAGCGTCATGGCAAAAAGATAGGCTTGAAGAGCAATTTCTGGAATATCTGACCCTGACATCATACCAGAAAATATAAGGTAAAACACACTTGGAAGTCCGATGGAAAGCAAGTAGTAGACTGCTTGCCGTTTCATCAGAATGATTTCCACTTTCATGAGACTTGTCATATTTTTCATCGTCAATCTCCTTTAGTCTTGAGTCGTTTCGAAGATACTGTCTAAGAGAGTTCGATTGCGAACTTCAATTTCTTCGATCGTGCAGCCCTGTTCTTGCAAGGCTTCCCATACTTGGCTGGCTTCTTTGGTTGTGAAGGAAAGAGCATTTTGCTTGATTTCAATCTCTTGAACCTGCTCCAAAGTGCGGATAAAATCCTGATAAGTTAGAGGTACCGTGAAGTGTTTTTCTTGTTCTTCACCACGCATGGCATAAGGTGTCGTGTCACGAATCAATTCACCCTTGTGGAGGACCAAGATGCGGTCGGCCGTATGTTCTACCTCTTCGATATAGTGGGAAGAATAAACAATGGTCACACCATTTTTCTTTAACTGATCGACAATCTCCCAAAAATGCTGACGTGTCGAGGTATCCATGGCAGCAGTTGGTTCATCTAAAAATATAATTTTCGGACGACCTATTAAAGCCAACACAAAAGAGAACAAACGTTTTTGCCCACCAGATAACTTGCCCGCTAGCTGATTTTTCTGTTTGTCTGAGAATCTCAGCAAATCATCAATTTCTTTATCTGAAAGACTGTCGGGATAAAGTGACTTGAAAAATGATAGAAGTTCTTTCACTTTCAAGCTTTGGACAACTGCATTTTCTTGGGGCAAGACAGAAATAAGCTGCTTTAATCGAGGATCTGTTGGCACAAAGCCTTGAATGGCTACCTGACCTGAGCTCATGAACTTGTCACCCAAGAGGCAATCAATCAAGGTTGTTTTTCCAGCTCCGTTAGGCCCAATCAAGGCGACACATTCACCATCGTTGATTTCAAAGGAGATGTTCCGCAAGATCTCCTTGTCTTTTATTTTCTTACTCAATTTCTCAACTTTAATCACAGTCATGAGATTCTCCTTTCAACCACTTCATTCCCATAGGGAAAACGACGAAAATCATAAATCCAAAACCCCAAGCACCACGAATGAAATTGGCGAAAGCAAGGTTTGGTCAAACCAACCTAGTAAACATTTCCACTAACCATACCAAGAGTGACAGGCCGATAAAGAAATAGATGATTGCTTTTTTCATTCCTCAAACTCCTTTTTCACATCTCTGACTAATTTCAAACCTTCTCTGACAAGCCAAGACATCATTCCAAAGCCAGCAAAGAGCTCCCAAGGAAAATGGTAGAAACCCTCGTCCAATCCTGAAAAACATGAGATAGGTCATCACTCCTGCTGCTAATAAACTCATTGCGACAATCATTTTATTTTTCATTTCTTCTTCCTCCATTTCATACTTCAATTATAGTCTTTTGAAGTTAGCGGAGCTAGATGCTTCTGTCACTAGGAAATATGACAAATGTCATAAAAAAGAACCGATTTCTCGGTTCTTAAAAATGATTAGTCTGATTCATCGTTTCGTTTCTTTTTACCTAGCAATCCAAGTGTCATGGCACCTGCTAGGGCTGTCAGAATTCCTAGATTTTTCAAACCATCTTCTTGACTTCCTGTATTTGGAAGTTGATTTTTTTCTACAGAGGTATTTGAGATCAATTGATCTTGCTTGGATTCAGGTACTGAAAGTTCCTTTTTATCAGACGGCTTGACTTGCTCTGGAAGTTCTACTACTGTTGGAGTATAGAATCCTGAAATGATATTTCCATTACGATCTTTACGGATCACTTTCACACCTTGGGCTTGCCCTACAAAGTCTGCCTCAGGGGTAAAGGTGACGGTGCCATCTGGTGAGATTACATAGGTTCCTTCGCCTGGAACGACTTTTTCAGTTGTTCCATCTTCAAAGGTTGGCGGAACTGTCAGATCGACATCACCTGTAAAGTTTGGTTTACCAGTCTGAGTTTGACCTTTAAGGCCTTCTGATGTAGCATCACTCACTTGTGTTTGTCCAAGGACAGTTGGTGTGTAGTGAGCAGTAACTACATTTCCATACATATCCGAACGTTTCACAACTAATCCTTTAGCTGTACCAACAAAGTCTGGTTCTGGAGTAAAGGTAATCTTACCATCTTTATCAATTGTGTAGCTTCCTTCACCTGGAACAACCGTGGTCGTACTACCATCCTCAAACATCGGTGGTACAGTCAAATCGATATGGCCTTCAAACGTTGGTGTTGCCACTTGTGGTTGGCCTTTTGCTCCTATAGAAGTCGTATCACGACCAGTAGATGGATCTACAACTGTTGGACGATAGGTCACAGTAACTGGGGTTCCGTTCTTATCCTTACGGACAATGGTTACGCCGGCTCCTTTTCCAACAAAAGCAGCCTCTGGCGTGAAGGTGACGGTGCCATCTGGTGAGATTGCATAAGTTCCCTCGCCTGGAATCACTTTTTCCTTGCTTCCATCTTCGAAAGTTGGCTCAACTGTTTCATCGATTGGAACCAGTGGATCGCCACCTTCAAACGTTGGCCTTCCGGTTTGAACAAGCCCCTTAATGTTAACTGAAGAAGTATCTTTACCAGTCGGTGTTACTTTCGTAAATTCTGGACTGTAAGTCACAGTCACTGGAGTGCCGTTCTTATCTACGCGTTTAACCGTAACTGGATCTGGTTTTCCGACAAACTGCTTGTCTGGCGTGAAGGTTACAGTTCTATCTGGCGCAATCGTGTAGGTTCCTTGGCCTGGAATAGATTTCTCTTTGCTTCCATCTTCGAAAGTTGGATCAACGGTTTCATCAATTGGAACCAGTGGATCGCCACCTTCAAACGTTGGAGTGCCTGTCTGTGGGACACCTTGAGGGCCTGTGCTGGTTGCGTTAGTTCCTCTAGGAGTGACTTCTTTCACTACTGCTTGGTACTTAACTGTAACTGGGGTGCCGTTGGCATCTACACGAATCAATTCAAGCTCTGGTGTTTCACCCTTGAACTGCTTGTCCGGAGTGAAGGTTACCTTACCGTCCGCGTCCACTTCGAACTTACCAACATTTGGCACTTTCTTCACCGCTGTCCCATTATCAAACAGTGGAGTCGAATCAGCTGGGAATGGAACTGAGTCATGACCTGGGGTGAAGGTCACTTTGCCTTCTTGGACCTGACCTTGCAGACCCTCTGTCTTATCACCAGTACCAGTTGGTGTTACTTTCGTAAACTCTGGACTGTAAGTTGCAGTAACTGGAGTGCCGTTCTTATCTACGCGTTTCACGGTGATTGGATCAGGTTGCCCTACAAACTGCTTGTCTGGCGTGAAGGTTACAGTTCCATCTGGCGCAATGGTGTAAGTTCCTTGACCTGGAATGTTCTTCTCTTTGCTTCCATCTTCGAAGGTTGGCTCAACTGTTTCATCGATTGGAACCAGTGGATTACCACCTTGGAAGGTTGGGGTGCCGGATTGTGGGACACCTTGAGGGCCTGTGCTGGTTGCGTTAGTGCTGGTTGGAGTGACCTTGGTCACTGTTGGGTATAAGTTGCAGTAACTGGAGTGCCGTTCTTATCCACACGTTTCACTGTGACTGGATCTGGTTTACCGACATACTGCTTGTCTGGAGTGAAGGTTACAGTTCCGTCTGACGCAATGGTGTAGGTTCCTTGACCTGGAATAGACTTCTCTTTGCTTCCATCTGCGAAGGTTGGCTCAACTGTTTCATCGATTGGAACCAGTGGATCACCACCTTGGAAGGTTGGGGTACCAGTTTGAGGAAGGCCTTGAGGACCTGTGCTGGTTGCGTTAGTTCCTCTAGGAGTGACTTCTTTCACTACCGCTTGGTACTTGACTGTAACTGGAGTGCCGTTGGCATCCACACGAGTCAATTCAAGCTCTGGTGTTTCACCCTTGAACTGTTTATCTGGGGTGAAGGTCACTTTGCCGTCTGCGTTCACTTCGAACTTACCAACATTTGGCACTTCCTTCACAGCTGTACCATTGTCAAATAGTGGAGTCGAACCAGCTGGGAATGGAACTGAGTCATGACCGGGGGTGAAGGTCACTTTGCCTTCTTGGACCTGACCTTGCAGACCCTCTGTCTTATCACCTGAACCAGTTGGTGTTACTTTCGTAAATTCTGGACTATAAGTCGCAGTGACTTCTGTACCATTCTTATCTACACGTTTCACTGTAACTGACTCTGGTTTTCCGACAAACTGCTTGTCTGGCGTGAAGATCACAGTTCCGTCTGACGCAATGGTGTAAGTTCCTTGGCTTGGAATCACTTTTTTCTTGCTTCCATCTGCGAAGGTTGGTTCAACTGTTTCATCGATTGGAACCAGTGGATTACCACCTGCAAACGTTGGAGTGCCGGTTTGAGGAAGGCCTTGAGGACCTGTGCTGGTTGCGTTAGTGCTGGTTGGAACTACTTCTTTCACCACTGCTTGGTACTTGACTGTAACTGGAGTCCCGTTAGCATCCACACGAGTCAACTCAAGTTCTGGTGCTTCACCCTTGAACTGTTTATCTGGGGTGAAGGTCACTTTGCCGTCTGCGTTCACTTCGAACTTACCAACATTTGGCACTTCCTTCACAGCTGTACCATTGTCAAATAGTGGAGTCGAATCAGCTGGGAATGGAACTGAGTCATGGCCTGGAGTGAAGGTCACTTTGCCTTCTTGGACCTGACCTTGCAGACCCTCTGTCTTATCACCTGAACCTGTTGGTGTTACTTTCGTAAACTCTGGACTGTAAGTCGCAGTGACTGAAGTTCCATTCTTATCCACGCGTTTCACTGTAACTGACTCTGGTTTTCCGACAAACTGCTTGTCTGGAGTGAAGGTCACTGTACCGTCTGGCGCACTCGTGTAAGTTCCTTGACCTGGAACCACTTTTTCCTTACTTCCATCTTCGAAGGTTGGCTCAACTGTTTCATCGATTGGAACCAGTGGATTACCACCTGCAAACGTTGGAGTGCCGGTTTGAGGAAGGCCTTGAGGGCCTGTGCTGGTTGCGTTAGTGCTGGTTGGAGTGACCTTGGTCACTGTTGGGGTATAAGTTGCAGTAACTGGAGTTCCGTTCTTATCCACACGTTTCACTGTAACTGGATCTAGAGTACCAACAAACTGCTTGTCTGGCGTGAAGGTCACTGTACCGTCTGGCGCAATGGTGTAGGTTCCTTGACCTGGAATAGACTTCTCTTTGCTTCCATCTTCGAAAGTTGGCTCAACTGTTTCATCGATTGGAACCAGTGGATTACCACCTTGGAAGGTTGGGTTACCTGTTTGTGGGACATCTTGAGGACCTGTGCTGGTTGCGTTAGTGCTGGTTGGAACTACTTCTTTCACCACTGCTTGGTACTTGACTGTAACTGGAGTGCCGTTGGCATCCACACGAGTCAATTCAAGCTCTGGTGTTTCACCCTTGAACTGTTTATCTGGGGTGAAGGTCACTTTGCCGTCTGCGTTCACTTCGAACTTACCAACATTTGGCACTTCCTTCACAGCTGTACCATTGTCAAATAGTGGAGTCGAACCAGCTGGGAATGGAACTGAGTCATGACCGGGGTGAAGGTCACTTTGCCTTCTTGGACCTGACCTTGCAGACCTTCTGTCTTATCACCTGAACCAGTTGGTGTTACTTTCGTAAATTCTGGACTATAAGTCGCAGTGACTTCTGTACCATTCTTATCTACACGTTTCACTGTAACTGACTCTGGTTTTCCGACAAACTGCTTGTCTGGCGTGAAGGTCACAGTTCCGTCTGACGCAATGCTGTAAGTTCCTTGGCCTGGAATCACTTTTTTCTTGCTTCCATCTGCGAAGGTTGGTTCAACTGTTTCATCGATTGGAACCAGTGGATTACCACCTGCAAAACGTTGGAGTGCCGGTTTGAGGAAGGCCTTGAGGACCTGTGCTGGTTGCGTTAGTGCTGGTTGGAACTACTTCTTTCACCACTGCTTGGTACTTGACTGTAACAGGAGTCCCGTTAGCATCCACACGAGTCAACTCAAGTTCTGGTGCTTCACCCTTGAACTGTTTATCCGGAGTGAAGGTTACCTTACCGTCTGCGTCCACTTCGAACTTACCAACATTTGGCACTTCTTCACAGCTGTACCATTGTCAAATAGTGGAGTCGAACCAGCTGGGAATGGAACTGAGTCATGACCGGGGGTGAAGGTCACTTTGCCTTCTTGAACCCGACCTTGCAGACCCTCTGTCTTATCACCTGAACCAGTTGGTGTTACTTTCGTAAATTCTGGACTATAAGTCGCAGTGACTTCTGTACCATTCTTATCTACACGTTTCACTGTAACTGACTCTGGTTTTTCGACAAACTGCTTGTCTGGCGTGAAGGTTACAGTTCCATCTGGCGCAATCGTATAGGTTCCTTGGCCTGGAATCACTTTTTCCTTGCTTCCATCTTCGAAAGTTGGCTCAACTGTTTCATCGATTGGAACCAGTGGATTACCACCTTCAAATGTTGGGGTACCGGATTGTGGGACACCTTGAGGACCTGTGCTGGTTGCGTTAGTGCTGGTTGGAACTACTTCTTTCACCACTGCTTGGTACTTGACTGTAACAGGAGTCCCGTTAGCATCCACACGAGTCAACTCAAGTTCTGGTGTTTCACCCTTGAACTGTTTATCTGGGGTGAAGGTCACTTTGCCGTCTGCGTCCACTTCGAACTTGCCAACATTTGGCACTTCCTTCACAGCTGTACCATTGTCAAATAGTGGAGTCGAACCAGCTGGGAATGGAACTGAGTCATGACCGGGGGTGAAGGTCACTTTGCCTTCTTGGACCTGACCTTGCAGACCCTCTGTCTTATCACCTGAACCAGTTGGTGTTACTTTCGTAAATTCTGGACTATAAGTCGCAGTAACTGGAGTTCCGTTCTTATCCACACGTTTCACTGTAACTGGATCTAGAGTACCAACAAACTGCTTGTCTGGCGTGAAGGTCACTGTACCGTCTGGCGCAATGGTGTAGGTTCCTTGACCTGGAATAGACTTCTCTTTGCTTCCATCTTCGAAAGTTGGCTCAACTGTTTCATCGATTGGAACCAGTGGATTACCACCTTGGAAGGTTGGGTTACCTGTTTGTGGGACACCTTGAGGACCTGTGCTGGTTGCGTTAGTGCTGGTTGGAACTACTTCTTTCACCACTGCTTGGTACTTGACTGTAACTGGAGTGCCGTTGGCATCCACACGAGTCAATTCAAGCTCTGGTGTTTCACCCTTGAACTGTTTATCTGGGGTGAAGGTCACTTAGCCGTCTGCGTTCACTTCGAACTTACCAACATTTGGCACTTCCTTCACAGCTGTACCATTGTCAAATAGTGGAGTCGAACCAGCTGGGAATGGAACTGAGTCATGACCGGGGGTGAAGGTCACTTTGCCTTCTTGGACCTGACCTTGCAGACCCTCTGTCTTATCACCTGAACCAGTTGGTGTTACTTTCGTAAATTCTGGACTATAAGTCGCAGTGACTTCTGTACCATTCTTATCTACACGTTTCACTGTAACTGACTCTGGTTTTCCGACAAACTGCTTGTCTGGAGTGAAGGTCACTGTACCGTCTGGCGCAATCGTGTAAGTTCCTTGACCTGGAACCACTTTTTCCTTACTTCCATCTTCGAAGGTTGGCTCAACTGTTTCATCGATTGGAACCAGTGGATTACCACCTGCAAACGTTGGAGTGCCGGTTTGAGGAAGGCCTTGAGGGCCTGTGCTGGTTGCGTTAGTGCTGGTTGGAGTGACCTTGGTCACTGTTGGGGTATAAGTTGCAGTAACTGGAGTTCCGTTCTTATCCACACGTTTCACTGTAACTGGATCTAGAGTACCAACAAACTGCTTGTCTGGCGTGAAGGTCACTGTACCGTCTGGCGCAATGGTGTAGGTTCCTTGGCTTGGAATCACTTTTTTCTTGCTTCCATCTGCGAAGGTTGGCTCAACTGTTTCATCGATTGGAACCAGTGGATCACCACCTGCAAACGTTGGAGTGCCGGTTTGAGGAAGGCCTTGAGGACCTGTGCTGGTTGCGTTAGTGCTGGTTGGAGTGACTTTCTCAACAACTGGAGCATAAGTTGTTACAGCCGACTCTCCATTTTTATCCACCACTCCAACTTGAACTGGAGTTGCTGGACCATAGAATGTTTTTAATGGAGTAAAGACGATTGTCTTATTTACAAGATCTAATTCGTAAGTTCCCTGATTAGCAATGGTTAGCGAAGTTACCTTCTGCCCATTCTCATCATAAAGAAAGACACTACTTTGGACTAGTTCAACGGATTTCTTTGCTCCATTAATGGTTGTTGTCCCTTTTGTAAAGTGAACCTCGCTCTCGCTTGCTCTATCCTCATCAAACCGAATCGTTGCTAGCTGCTTCTGCCCTTGAATTCCCTTGGATTTCGCTGCGCTTGCTGAAGGGACAACTGGAAGTGGAACATAATACACCAACCTATCCCAAGAGAATTCTCTTACCAAATCTTCATCGCTCTGATTTATCGCACTAAGCCAATATTGATCAAGAGCCCTATCTCCCGACATTGTATTTGCGTCAATATCTTCCCCTGCATAATAGCCAGGAATTTCAGGCGAAATCACCTGAGACCAAGTTTGGTCTGCAGACCAGGCTGAGTAAGTCACACCTGCTGTCGTATCATTTGGTTTCATTTTTGCCAAAACCTGATCGATTCTCTTCGTTCGGGTAAACGAATGGGATTCTACATGTCTGGGAGGCAGGAGCGCTAAATCAGGATTTTTTGCTTTTCTGTAATACTTATAATTAATTACGCGAGTTCCACGGACAGTTTCAATTGTTTCTATAACCTTATGTCTAAACTGAAACTTAAATTGTTTTGGACTAGTCAAATCACCAAACACATGATCTGTAAAATCATTACTGATCAGTTCATAGCCCGCATCTTCTAATTCCTTAATTCGACGAGCAGGGTCATAAGAAATTGATCCGTTTGGTTTGCCTACAACTGTGTCTACCTGTCCTAGTTGCACTTCCTTAGACGGATTGTTTATATCCACAAAAGTAAAGCTTGCAGTTGACAGTTTGGTGGTCATTTGGATAGAAACATTATTGGACTCTGTATACTTGGAACTGCCATTTGCCATGGCCGAAGAAAGATAAGCTCTCGCACCTGGGGCTGGATTTTGCTCGATAACTGCCCCACCAATATTAAACTGAACCGTACTTCCAGAAGCAACTGGGGCAATCGAATGCCAACGAACTGCACGAATCTCCGACCAATCCGATACCTGCTCTGCTGTCAACCATTGTGAAGCATTAATTTCTGCAGCAGCACCTGCAGTGCGGCTATACTGAACCTCCCAGCCTTCAGGAGCTGTCAGAGCTTTGTCAAACGAACGGTGAACTCTGATCCACGATTCCTTGATTCCAGCTGTTTATCACCTTTCAGCGGCAAAGAAGATAAGACATATACATCTGAAACAGGCTGTTTAGCTACGTTTTTATAGGTTACTCTAAAATCAATCTCATCATTTGGATAATGTTCTTGGGTATTATAGGCAAAGTGTTGATCTGTAGCCCTTTTCACTTCAGAGTAGACACCGCTCGCTTCTGAAGCCTGTACTACCACATTGAAGTCATGAGATGTCGAATTTTTCGAAGTGACTGTAATACCATCCAATTCACCTAGATCATAACCATTTTGGGCTTGAACATCTGGAAGTTCTTCATCCCAGAAAGCAATTGCTTTATAGGTATAGGTCCCATTTGGAATCGTCTTGTTTTCTAATTTCAAAAGAGTTGGGGGCATAGTTGAGTCTGGAGTTCCCTTTACTTGAGCATAGTAGAGAGTTTTCCCAGTATCTTTATAATTATAATAGACCTTAAAATTAGGGCTTCCACTAAAGTTTAATTGAGGATCAGCCAAATAGGCTAAATGGTAAACTCCCGTCAAGTTTGCGAAGTTCTGAGTAGGAGTTTCTTTACCCGCAGTCCTTGTGACAAAATCTTCTTTAAAACCAGAAGCACCTGTGTGATGATTGAAGACATCTGTTCGACGTCGTCCAATCATCGAAATTTGCTGGATAACACGCGTCAATTCGGCTGAAGCCGTTTGAGAGAAGGAAACCGTGTTACGAGTATTGTTAAAAGTGGAATCCGTTCTAGAATCCAACTTACTAATCGTCGAATCTTTATAGAGACTTTCCCAATTATTAAAACGTGTTTTTGTCTGGAAAAAAAATGCCGAAGTATCATTGGTTGAGGACTTCCTCATCTTGATATTTTTAAACTTGTACTCCAGTTCCTTCACATCTTGCTCTTCCGTCAATCGTAGACTACGAGTGCTACTATTAAAAGTCCCTAACAACTCACCTGTAGCTTTATTGTATACTTCTACGGATGCATCCGGTGAGGAGAAAAATTCATTCCAATAACGATCCTCAATCGCATTGACTTCTCGATAAGACTCTCGTGAATCCTGTATTTTATGAGTGACAGTGTAGTCATTGATAGGATAATCTTTTTCAGCCTGAGCAACTGATGAAAGTCGAACATAAGAACGGTATTCTGTTTCACCATAAGAACGAATCATCTCCGAGTCGGACTGATTATAGTGTCTAAATTCAAAGAGAGAAGACTCTGGCTGGTCTTGGTCTGTTTTTTGAACAAGGAGAGTATAAGGAAGAACGACCGTATTTTGATAGCTAGTCCCATCTGCTTTTGTATAGATACCCGTCACAGTTAGGTTTTGTGCTTTTCCATTAATATCTGCTACTTTGGCATTCTTTAACTTGAAAGAAATTGGAATGAGCTTATTTTTATTATTATTAATATCTTGAAGCGGATTATTTGCTCTATTAATAGTCAGATGGTAACCCGTCGCATCGGCAGTCCATCCCAGAGCTTTGGCTTCATCTGTCAGCTCATAGCCTTCTTTTAACTCTATATTATAGGTATAAGATGTGACAGGATCAATAATATGCCCACCGACATCATTAATTCCCATACCATTGATCATACGACCATCAAAGACACCATTCCCATAGTTGAAGTAATCATTTCTTGCAGTATTATTCTTAGGATCTTTCGCACCATTAAATAGATAGTAGGATACGACAGATGAATCTTCGTCAACAATACCATCGTTATTTCGATCGTAGCCAATGACCTGATTGTTAGACATTGATGTCAGAACCCCTACACCGTTTTCTAAGACTTTCCACGTGTGTTCAATGCTTCCAAGATCTTTGAGGACATTGCCATTTTTGTCATAGAGCTTAGCAGTGGCGGTCACTTTATGGTCCGGCCCAATGGCTTGGACAGCACCTCCCCAGTTCTGCGTCAAAGGATCTATCTTAAAAGTATAGACGAAGTTATAGTTTACTCCACCTCTAAGATTAGTAGGTTCTATCTTCAAATCCAAATCCCCATTATTCTTTTCTTGGCTGAACTTTACACCTCCGACTGGAGAAGGGTCCAATTCAATCGCTTTACCATTTTGGAAATGAATTTTAATATACCCACCAGAATAGTCTGCTTCATGGCCAGTAATACTAAATGTCAAGGATTCACGAACACTATCTACAGCATGGATATTTTTGATTGGCGAATGAGCTTTAAATACTGCATCGACTTCATCTAATGACCTCTTGCGTCTAGAAGGAGTTTTCCCATTAGAACTCGTTTCTTCTTTGCTTTTCTGCTCAGTTTGAGTTGGTTCTAGATATTGCTCTTTTTCCTTATCTAATGAAGGCTTACTTTCTTCCTTCGTATTATCAACTTGTGAAACTGTTTGACCCTGAGCGACTGATTCAGATGCTTCTGTTTTGGACGACCCAGCTTTATCCTTCAAGGCCTTAACTGCCTCATCCTTTTTCATCTCTTTTTGAGGCTCAGAAGGTACTTCCTGTCCATACTCTACACTCTGTTTCTTCTCTTGAATCCCAGCCTGCATTTGCAGTTCCTTATTGTTGACTTGAGCTTCATCCGCTTGTACTGGAGAAGCAGCCATGACCATAAAGGTCCCTAACAATACCGAACATGTTCCGACACTTAACTTTCTAATTGAAAATCTTGAAATAGATTTATAGTTAAAATAACGTTTCATTTTCACCTCCAAAATTAACTTAATTTCATATTGTAATATTATTATAAAACGGAAATCTTTAATTTTCAAATAAAAAGCATATGTTATTATGCAAAAATCAACTTATAACATCAAGCAAATCATGACCACCCATCAAACGGGTGGTTTGTCTCAGGGCTATAAGCCCCAATTACCAGCCAGCGCTAAAGACGCTGGCTTTCACTTTGTTCAAGACTTATTGCTCTTGACTCGTCACTTGCCTCTCAAAAAGGCTTTGGTATTACTTACCACTATCCCTAAAGGGACCCTCATATTCTTTTACACTCAATTTATCTAGTGCTATATCATGCTTTACTCGTTCTCAAATTTTCATACTCGTGAAGAAATCATCCACTGGATAATTTCTTTAATCTTGAATATATTTCTTAATTGTGGCTTCATTGAGTCCAACCGTACTCACATAATAACCTTCCACCAGAAATGCCGATTCCCAAACTTGTACTTGAGATTGGCGTGTTTGTCAAACATCATGAGTGCACTTTTTCCTTTTAAATAACCCATGAAACTCGAAACACTTATCCTTGGTGGAATACTTACTAACATGTGTACATGGTTTGGCATCAAGTGTCCTTCGATAATTTCAACTCCTTTATAATTACACAATCAATGAAATATCTCGCCTAAACTACTTCGATATTAATTATAGATAACTTTTTGTCTATAATTAGGGGTGAACACAATATGATAGAACAGTGCCACTTTGTATGAGATAAACTATGAGCCTTTTTTGCTGTATTTTTCTCCTTTCACTTTACAATTGGCTTGAACACCTTTATTGTATCGCGTTCGAAGTTTTTTGGTATAGCCTTCGACTCGCACCTAACGGAGCGAGATGGACTAATAGTCACATAAGAAAAAAGAACTGATCTCTCAGTCCTTCATTAATCTTATTCCACACTAAATAGGTATGGGTAAACAGGTTGTTGGCCTTGGTGAATCTCGACTTCAACATCTTCGAATTCTTCTGCGATTTCTTGGGCAATTTCATTGGCAAGTTCTTCGCTTCCGTCTTCACCAACATAGAAAGTTACGATTTCACTATCTTCATCCAACATATGTTTCAATGTTTCAGTCAAGGTTTGGTGCATGTCAGGGTTTGACACGAGAATTTTCCCATCGACCATACCAAGATTATCATTTTCATGGATTTCTAAGCCATCAATCGTTGTATCACGCACAGCTGTTGTGACGCTTCCGCTAACGACATCGCTAAGAGCAGCTGTCATACGCTCTTGGTTTTCTTCGATTGACTTGCTTGGATCAAAGGCAAGAAGACTAGTCAATCCTTGAGGAAGAGTACGAGCTTCCACCACTACTGCTGGTTGTTCCAAAACTTCTGCTGCAGATTGAGCTGCCATGAAGATATTTTTGTTGTTTGGCAAGAAGATAATATTACGAGCGTTGACCTGTTCAACAGCCTTAATAAAGTCTTCTGTTGAAGGGTTCATGGTTTGACCACCTTCGATAACATAATCAACACCTTGAGAACGGAAGATATCTGCTAGACCTTTACCGGCCACCACAGCAATCAAAGCATACTCTTTTTCTTCAGCTGGTTTGCTAACTTGAGCAGCTTCTTTTTCAACCTGTGCTTCGTGTTGGTTGCGCATATTGTCAACTTTTACCTTGACCAAGCTACCGTATTTGAGACCTTCTTGCATAACAAGTCCTGGATCTTCTGTATGGACATGGACTTTGACAATTTCATCATCATTGACAACGAGGAGAGAATCCCCGAGTTCATTCAAATAGTTACGGAATTCGTCGTAGTCAAAATCTTTGGCATAGGTTGGACCTTGCTTAAGAGCTACCATGATTTCAGTACAGTAACCAAATGTGATGTCCTCAGTCGCTACGTGACCAGCTACAGACTTGTGGTGCTCTGCATTGATCATCTCACTCATGTTGGCAGGAGTCGCTACAAAGTCCTCAGATGCAATATATTCGCCAGTAAGGGCTGAAAGGAACCCTTCGTAGATGAAGACCAGACCTTGACCACCTGAGTCCACAACGCCAACTTCCTTCAATACTGGAAGCATATCTGGCGTTTTAGCTAGAGCTGTTTTAGCACCTTCTAAAGCTGCACGCATGACTTCAACAGCATCATCTGTTTGCTCAGCCTTTTTCTTAGCACCGATAGCAGCACCACGAGAAACTGTCAAAATCGTTCCTTCAACTGGTTTCATAACTGCTTTATAAGCAACTTCCACACCTGATTGGAAGGCAAGGGCCAAGTCTTGACCTGTTAACTCGTCTTTATCCTTGATGGCTTGTGAAAATCCACGGAAAAGCTGAGACGTAATAACTCCTGAGTTCCCACGCGCACCCATCAAAAGACCTTTGGCAAGAATGCTCGCTACCTCTCCAACTGTAGAAGCTGGCTTGTCTGCAACTTCTTTAGCACCATTTTCAATGGTCATTCCCATATTTGTCCCAGTATCTCCATCTGGAACTGGAAAGACGTTTAATGAATTGACATATTCAGCTTGCTTATTCAAGCGAGTTGATGCAGCCTGCACCATTTCTTGAAATAAGCTAGTAGTAATTTTTGACACGGTTATTCTCCTACAACTTTGATATTTTGAATGTAGACATTTACAGTCTGAGCAGTAATTCCAAGTTGGTTTTCCAAACTAAAACGAACACGCTCTTGAATGTTTTTTGACACTTCGCTAATCTTTGTTCCGTAGCTCAACACGGTATATACATCAACTGCAATACTGCCATCTTCGGCCGCCTTTACGACGACACCTTTGGAATAATTTTCCTTACCTAGAAGGGCTTGGAAATTATCTTTGAGGGCATTTTTACTAGCCATACCGACCACACCAAAAATCTCAGTTGTTGCACCGCCTACGACGGTTGCAATCACTTCATCTGTTAGTTCGATTTGACCATCTTTTGTATTAATTTTTACAGTCATCCTTTTTACCTCAACTAGTTGATACTCTATTTTATCATATTTCAGCCCAAGTGTAAAAGCAGAATACTGTATCAGCGGATATTTACTCCGTTTTTTTCAAATGATTTTATACCCACAACAAAAGAAAAAAGACCCTAAGGTCTCCTTACTTTTATTATTAAACGCGTTCAACTTTACCTGATTTCAAAGCACGAGCTGAAGCCCAAACTTTTTTAGGTTTACCATCGATAAGAACAGTAACTTTTTGAAGGTTTGGTTTTACGGCACGTTTTGTTTGGTTCATCGCGTGTGAACGGTTGTTTCCTGATACAGTCTTACGACCTGTAAAGTAACATACTTTAGCCATTGTGTTTTCCTCCTATTAGATCTAATATAGCGGATGTGCTAGCACCACATACCGTACTATGTTATCACACTTTCTTCATTTTTTTGCAAGGGAATTGGAAGATTTTTTTATTTAACGTAGACAATCCCCAACTTCCCAAAAGCCACATCTCCACGGATAATCAAGGTTTTACTGGTTGGAGCTAGAGAAGTATCTGCCTTGGCTACACCACAGAAAGTTTCCACCTTCAAATCAACTCGCCAATGTTGAGGAACATAGATAACTGCATTGCCAAAACCAACTTCTACTTTCAGGGTTGCAGTATCTCCTAAAATCTCTGCATTGTCATAATATATCTTGGCATTGCCAAAACCAACTTCTACTTGATCTTCTACCAATTCTTGGTCTTTGCTTGTAGAAAGTCCCAGTCCCAAAAGCAACTTCCTTATCTGTAAGAATGGTCTTTTTCACCATCATACCACCATTTTTTCCCATTCCAAGTTCTGTTAGAATGAGTGAGTGCGCTGACACCCATTACGATTAAAATACTTGCCCAGAACAATGACTGATTAGGAATTGGTAAAATGCCATAAAAGTGGTTAGCAATCATTAAGGCTACTAGAGCTGTAAAAGAGGCTGAAGTTAAGTGACGACGCAACAAAGCTCCAACTGATTGATAGGCAAAAAAATGCAATACCAAGCAAGGGCCAAATTTGCCCACCGAATGAAGGGATTCCAAAATTTCCCTTGTAATAATATTAAAGCTGCCAATACTAGCAACACAATACCAAATGCTTTCTTTTTCATGTTCTTACCTCATGTTTCTTAGATTTTCTTTTAGGAGGGATTGGTAATGCCGTGAGACATGAACCTCCTTGTGGGTCTGATAAAAGGAAATGGTGCCCGTTCCTGAAAAGGACTTGTCCACCGAATAGATTTGCCGAATATTAGCGATAGTTGACTTGGATACCCGACTAAAATAACGAGGAAGGATAGCCTCTAACTCATAGAGTTTAAGCCGAACCTCGTAGGCATCTTTCTGAGTATGGGCATAAATTTTGTTCCCCTCTGTTTCAAAGAAGAGAATTTCCGACAAGTCCAGATAATATTCACCCGTCCCCTTGTAAAAAATCAATCGAGGAGACTTGGATTCTTGCAAGAGCCGCTGTAAATCCGCAATCTCATCTGTCAAAGCCGCTGCCTTGATGACAATTTCAGTTTCCTCTAAATTGCTGTCAATTTCGATTCGTAACTTCATTCCATCTCCTTTCTGACTCTACTATATCAAAGGGAAAATAAGAAAACAAGAGCAAAAAAGCAAGTGGTTACTTTAGACTCGTAAGTGGTTGTGGGACCACCTTAACTTACAGGTCAAAATAGAAGGAAAATCACACCCCACACAAGACCACAAATATAGCCAACCACTACATCCTTGGGAAAATGCACTCCACCTAAGACTCTCACTAGACCGAGGAGAGCTGACAAGACCAACAAGATAACCCCTACAGATAAACTAGCATGCAAGCAAGCCATGGAGATAATGGTTGCTGAAAAGACATGACGACTGGGCATAGACTGACCAGGACTATCTCTGTCAAGCAAGGGTTTAATATCCCATTCCTCATAAGGCCTAGGGGCATTGATTTTCTTACGAAGAAAGGATAAAATCACAAAACCTGACGCAGGGATAAACAAATAGATTCCGACCTGTTTCCCAAGTCCTTCTTGGAGATAGGTAGTTGCTAACAAGGTTAGATAAATCATAGGCATAACTACCGTCATGAACCGATTGAAAGTTCTTAACAAGCTCAGAAGAAAGGGCTTATTTTTAATGTTAGTAGCAACGTGGTCATACCATTCTTGATAATTTTTCATATATTTTCTCATCACTTACTCAAATTTTGCTTGCAGGGAAGCACTTGTCTTCTAGTATAGTGCAGAAAAAGAAGGCCGTCAAGCCTTCTTTTCGATTTATTCTTCTGCTTCATCTTCTGTAAACTGACTGTTATAGAGGTCAGCGTAGAAACCAGCTTGCGCCATCAGCTCATCATGATTTCCTTGCTCGATGATATTTGCCATCTTTCATGACAAGAATAAGATCAGCATTTCGGATAGTAGACAAGCGGTGGGCGATGACAAAGGAAGTTCTGCCCTCCATCAAACGATCCATGGCTTTCTGAATCAATTCCTCTGTACGGGTATCAACAGAAGAAGTCGCCTCATCTAGGATTAGGAGTGGCGCATCTTTCAGCAAAGCACGAGCAATGGTCAAGAGTTGTTTTTGCCCGACAGACAAGGTTACTGTATCGTCCAAGACAGTATCATAACCATCTGGTAGGGTCATAATAAAGTGGTGAATCCCTACAGCCTTGCTGGCTTCAATCACGCGCTCATCACTAATACCTGTTTGGTTATAGATAAGATTGTCGCGAATAGTTCCTTCAAAGAGCCAAGTGTCCTGCAAAGACCATTGAAAAGGCATCGTGTACTTCCGAACGTTTCATCTCCTTGGTATCCACGCCATCAATACGGATACTTCCCTTATCAATCTCATAAAACTTCATCAAAAGATTGACAATAGTTGTCTTACCAGCTCCAGTAGGCCCGACAATGGCAACCTTTTGACCTGCATGAGCGGTCGCAGAAAAGTCATGGATAATAGTTCGCTCTGGTGTATAACCAAAGGAGACTCGATCAAAGACTACTTGACCTTTCATATCGCTCAATTGTCTTTCTTTATGGGATTCGTCTTCCATTTCCTCTTCAGCTAGAAATTCGAAGACACGTCCCATGGCTGCACTAGCCTGCTGAAGACTAGTAATCCCTTGGGCAATTTGTGAAAGAGGCTGAGAAAAGATACGAACGTAGGCCATAAAGGCAACGATAATCCCGATACTGATGTGTCCATTTAAAGCCAAGGCTGCACCAACGATAATCACCAAGGCATAGCTAAAGTTCCCAATGAACATCATAATTGGCATCATAATCCCTGAAATAAATTGAGATTTCCAGATACTATCATACAGACGATTGTTTAATTTCGCAAACTCTTCTTTCGTGCTCTCGATAGCATTGTAACTGGTCACCACATTATGGCCAGAGTACATTTCCTCCACATAGCCATTGACAGCTGCCAAATCCTGTTGCTGACTCTTAAAGAAGCCCTGGGATTTGCCCATAAAGACAGACACGAAAGCAAAACCGATAAGAGTTGACACAACCGTCACCAAGGCTAAATCCAGTTCATCCCAAACATGGTTACCAAGACTGCTAAGACCAATAAACTAGATGAAAGAACTGTTCCCAGACTTTGATTGAGGGACTGGGCTGCAGTGTCAACGTCATTGGTTACACGAGACAAAGTATCCCCTTGAGAGTGTCCATCAAAATATCCCAATGGTAGGCGATTAATTTTCTCTGCAATGGCTGTTCTCAAACGCTCTGAAAAACGTTGAATAGCTGTTGTAAACAGAAAGGCCTGCAAATAATTTGATAGAAGTCCAATCACATAGATCACGGCCAAAAAACCACCAATAGCTGCAACCGCCGCGACATCCACACTTGTTTCCAGACCACTGGCAATGATATTAGTCATTTCCTTGATGCGGGTTGGACCATATACAGTAATGATATTGGATACGATTGTTGCTAGAAAGGCTATCAGAAGGGCAAACTGGAGGCCTGCAAGATAGGGTTTACTCTGTTTCCAAAGAGACATTTTCTTATTTTCCATGTTCCAATTCCTCCTTCGATAGTTGTGAATAGGCAATTTCTTGGTAAACTTCGTTATTAGCTAGAAGTTCCTTGTGGGTGCCTTGTCCCACGACTTTTCCTTGATCCAAGACCAAAATCAAATCTGCATCCATAATCGTTGAAATACGCTGTGCAACGATAAGTTTGGTCATAGACTTTTGGTTTTTCTCTGCTAGCTCTTGGCGTAGGACACGGTCTGTCTTGTAGTCCAAGGCTGAGAAGGAGTCATCAAAGATGAGGATTTCTGGCTTCCGAGCTAAGGCACGCGCAATGGCCAGACGCTGTCTTTGACCACCTGAGAAGTTGGTTCCTCCTTGGGCCACTTCTGACGCTAAGCCCGCTTCCTTGTCTTCGATAAAGTTCTTAGACTGGGCCAACTCCAAAGCCTGCCACATAGCCTGCTCACTAAGTGGTGTTTCTTGACTCTGTCCAAAGTCTAGATTACCCTTGACATCACCTGAAAAGAGAACCGCTTTCTGAGGAATATAACCAACCTTGTTGCGCAAATCATTTTAAGTCATAGTCTTGAACATTGACACCGTCCACCAGAATTTCTCCTGCTGACACATCGTAGAAACGTGGAATCAGATTGACCAGAGTTGATTTACCAGAACCTGTTGATCCTATAAAGGCCACTGTTTGACCAGCTTCTGCTCTAAAGCTAACATGCTCAATAACCGCCTCCGAATTCGCCGCATAGCGGAAGGTCACATCCTTAAACTCGACCTGACCTTTGAGGTTTTCATCAGCCAGCTGCACTTGAGCAGGGTTTTGGATAGAAGAATGCAAATCTAAAACTTGATTAATCCGCTTAGCAGAGACCATAGTTCGGGGAAGAACGATGAAGAGTGCTCCCATGAGAAGGAAGCCCATGACAACCTGCATGGCATAAGACATGAAAACAACCATGTCACTAAAGAGAGGCAGACGCGCTGTTGCAGCGGCATCGTTGATTACATAGGCCCCAATCCAGTAAATCGCCACACTCAAACCACTTGAAATCCCCATCATGATAGGGTTCAAAATAGCCATAAGACGGTTGACAAACAAATTCAAGCGTGTCAATTCATCATTTGCTGATGCAAATTTTTCATTTTGGTATTCTTCAGCATTGTAGGCGCGAACGACACGAATACCTGTTAAACTCTCACGAGTGATACTGTTCAGTTTATCTGTCAACCCCTGAATCAAGGACTGTTTTGGAAAGGCTAGCGTCATCAAAACAGTCGTCATTAAAACGTTGACAATCACTGCCACAAATACGGCCCAGAGCCAGTATTCTGAATGACCTAAAATCTTCCCGATAGCCCAGATAGCCATAATCGGACCACGCGTAACTACTTGCAAGCCCATGGTAATCAACATCTGAACTTGAGTAATATCATTGGTGGTACGAGTTAAAAGACTGGGAATAGAGAATTTCTTAATCTCTGTCTGCGAGTAATCCAAAACTCGGTTAAAAATATCACTTCTCAGCCTACTAGTATAAGAAGCGGCCACTCTGGACGCAAAAAATCCAACTGCAACTGCGGATAAGAAGGCTAGAAAGGACATTCCCACCATCATACCTGCTGGCTGCCATAACTCATCCAAGTTGGTTCCCTGAGTTCCCAGTAAATCCGTAATTTTCGAGATATAGGTCGGCACTTCCAACTCTAGATAAACCGAAAAGCAAGTAAAGAGAATGGCTAGTAAAATCATCCCCCATTCTTTTCTACTAATTCGTTTGGCCTAATTTCTTCATTCTCTCCTCCTATTCCCTTGATATTTTCCTGTAGTTGACTGAGAACTTTCTCAAAAATCAGTAATTCATCTTCATCAACGTCTTCCATCAACTGCTTGTCTATGCGTTTAAAAAAGGCCTTAATCTCTTGCATTTGAGAACGCGATTTGTCTGTCAAACGAACAAACTTTGCCCGCTTATCGCTAGGACTCACCTCCAATTCCACCAAACCATTTTGCACCATACGCTTGACCAAGTTACTAGCAACAGACTTGCTAATATTGAGTTCCTGCTCGATATCTTTAATCAAGACCAAGTCTTGGTTTTCCTCACGGCTATCCAAAAAACGTACAACCTGACCTTGCGGTCCACCCATAAATTCAATACCACAACGTTTGGCTTCCTTTTGCACCATCAAATGAATCTGATGACCAAAACGCTTAAAGACTAACATCGGTTTATCCATACTAACTCCTTTCTAACTATCACATTTAGTTCTCCTAGGAACTAAATAAGTTTTCATGAGAACTATTTTACCACTTTGAAAAGAGATGTCAAGAAAAAAGTTTCCTAGAGAACTATTTTCTTGATTAAAAAAATCCCAAGTGAGTTTTTCTCACTTAGGATTATGTTTTCTAGGTTAAATTAGAACCCATCTACGTTTGTATAAATCTTTTGTACGTCTTCGTCGTCTTCAAGAACGCTGTAAAGTTTTTCAAAGGTTTCAAGGTCATCGCCTGACAATTCCACTTCTGACTGAGGAATCATTTCCAATTCAGTCACTTGGAATTCTTCAATACCTGACTCACGAAGGGCAACGATAGCCTTTGTGAAGGTCAGTTGGCGCTGTGTAAACAGTGATTGTTCCTTCTTCTGCTTCTACATCATCCACATCCACATCTGCTTCTAGCAATTGCTCAAAGACTGCGTCCGCATCTTCACCTGCAAAATACGATAACACCCTTTGTTGTCAAAGAGGTATGAAACCGAACCTGAAGCACCCATGTTTCCGCCATTTTTACCAAAAGCTGCACGGACATTAGCTGCTGTACGGTTGACGTTTGAAGTCAAAGTATCAACAATCAGCATAGAACCATTTGGTCCAAAACCTTCGTAACGTCCTTCTGTAAAGGTTTCGTCTGTGTTTCCTTTAGCCTTGTCCAAAGCCTTTATCGATAACGTGTTTTGGCACTTGGGCTTGTTTAGCACGGTCGATAACGAATTTCAAAGCTGAGTTTGATTCTGGATCTGGATCACCTTTTTTAGCTGCTACATAGATTTCTACACCAAATTTTGCATATACTTTAGAGTTAGCTCCATCTTTAGCCGTTTTCTTGGCTACGATATTGGCCCATTTACGTCCCATTAGGAATCTCCTTTTTTCACATTTTAATCTTTCTTATTATAACACAAGTTTTTTCGATTTTCACTAGAGGAAATGGATTTTATTCAGCAAATCCAGCTAGGATGACTACTTTAGCTGCCAAGATTTCCTTGCCTTCTTTTATCAAGGGGTGACGGAAAAGCGAAAAGTACAGTTGGATGGTCATGGCAACCCAGATAAGGGGTTCGCAAAGGATAACTCCCTTATATCCTGCCCAAGGAATAATCAAGACCACAAAAGCGATTTTCCCAATTAGTTCTATAAAGCTAGAAACCAGCGGAAGGATTTTTTGCCCCAAACCCTGCAAGCAATTGCGATAAATCAGCAAAAGACTCAAAATAGGATAAAAGGCTGAACTGATTTGCAAGTAGAGACTACCATTTTCTACCAAGTAACCATCCGACGAACTAGCCAAAAAAGAAACCAAGGCTGGACTGGCAAAAAAGAGGAAGACACAAACAAAACCTGCCCAGGACATACTTAAACGACTACCGATTCGAAGACCTTGAACAATGCGGTCTGGGCGCTTAGCACCTAAATTCTGAGAAGCAAAGGTCGTCATCGAAGCAGAAATAGCGGTCATAGGAAGAAGGGCGAAAGCCATAATGCGTCGAGCTGCTGTCTGGGCACTAATAATCACGGCACCAAAGGTATTAACAGAAGACTGTAAAATCACACTACCGATGGACACAATGGAACTCATTAAGCCCATAGCCAAACCTTGCTCCAAGAGATCTGCGTATAAAGCCTTGTTCCATTTGAAATGTTTCAGCTGAGGTAGAAGTTCTGGAACACTCTTGCGTATATAATAAAAGCAGAAAACCGCTGATAAACCTTGCGAAATAATAGTAGCAAGTCCTGCAGATTGAACTCCCAGATGTAATTGCGTAATGAAATAAAGATCCAGAGCTACATTGACCAAGGCAGAGAAAATCAGAAAGCCAAGGGCTGCTAGACTGTCACCAATAGACCGCAACAAACCTGCAAAGAGGTTGTAAGCGAAGCTGACACCGACACAAGTCACAATCATAGAAATATATTGATAGGATTGAGGAAGGATTTCTGCAGGGGTATCTAGGTATTGCAAGAGAGGATACAAACCAAGAAAGCCCAGCAGCATAACTACAATACTCAAAAGAGCACCTAAAATCCAGGTGGCTGCTACTGCCTCCTTGATTTTAGTGAAATTCCGAGCTCCATAATAGCGGGCAATGACAATCCCCATACCATTTCCGACACCAAGAGTAAAGCCAATAATCAGATCAAAAATGGCCGTTGTCGCTCCTACTGCAGCCAAGGATTCTTGACCAAGAAATCGTCCAACAATCAAGACATCAGCGGTATTATAGAGTTGTTGGAAAATATTGGACAGCAAGATTGGAAAGGCAAAACTCAAGAGCGAAGGGAAGAATCGGACCATGAATCAAGTCCACTGTTCGTTTTTTATTCATAAGGCTATTATATCAGCTTTCTAGAGAAGGAACAAGAAACAGCAAACTATAGTTAATCTGAAAATTTAAACAAAAAAACGAAAAAGTAGCGGATTTTCTCCACTACTTTAACAACTTATTCTTCAATTTCGATTTCAAGCTCGTCGCCTAGGTCAAGAGTTACTTCTTCATTCACTGAATCTACTTGAACTGCTTCATCTTTTTTGCTTTCAGCAGCTTCTTCTCCATCAATCAAACCAAATTGAACACGGACTTGATGGTCAATCTCATCAAAGACTTCTGAGTTATCTGCTAAGTATTTCTTAGCATTTTCAGAACCTTGCCCGATTTTCTCATCCTTGTAAGAGTACCAAGCTCCTGCTTTTTTGATGATATCCAAATCGCTTGCGATTTTCAAGAGTTCACCAGTCTTAGAAATCCCTTCTCCGTACATGATTTCAACGAAGGCTTCCTTAAATGGTGGAGCCACCTTGTTTTTCACGACCTTGATTTTAGTTTCTTTACCGACATTGGTATCTTTTTGGTCACCAGTTCCCTTGATTTGTGTGCTTCCACGAACATCCAAACGGACTGATGCGTAGAATTTCAGAGCACGTCCACCAGGAGTTGTTTCTGGATTTCCAAACATGACCCCAACTTTTTCACGTAATTGGTTGATAAAGATGGCAATTGTTTTGGTTTTATTGATAGAAGCACCAAGTTTACGCATGGCCTGGCTCATCATACGAGCCTGCAAACCAACGTGGCTATCTCCAATATCTCCATCAATTTCCGCACGAGGTACAAGGGCAGCAACTGAGTCGACTACAACAAGATCTACAGCACCTGAATCAATCAACTTCCCTGCAATCTCAAGACCTTGCTCTCCTGAGTCTGGTTGTGACAAGAGCAATTCGTCAATGTTGACACCAAGGGCCGCAGCATAAGCTGGATCGAGGGCATGTTCCGCATCGATAAAGGCTGCAATACCACCTTCTTTTTGCGCTTGCGCAACTGCATGAAGGGCAACTGTTGTCTTACCAGATGACTCTGGACCATAGATTTCGATGATACGTCCCTAGGATAACCACCTGAACCAAGGGCAATGTCAAGAGCCAAGGAACCTGAGCTCATCACTTGCACCTTTTGCTCGGCACGTTCACCCAAACGCATGATTGATCCTTTACCAAAGTCTTTCTCAATCAATTTAAGAGCGTCATTCAAGGCTTTTTCACGTTCAGCCCCGAATTTTTTTGAAATTTCATCTAATTTTTTTGGTTTTTTCGCCATTCTATTCTCCTACATTCTAATGGTCCTCAGACCTATCTACTATTATATCAAAAGTTAGTCACTTAATAAAGCCTTGCGAACTAGGTTAAAGGCATGCATAACCGCAATGTGACGTACATCTGCTCGACTTCTACCTCCAATATTAACCTTGATGACCTCAGTTCCTTGCTCTTGAGCCAAGCCTATGAAGACTGTCCCAGCTGGATGCCCTTCTAGGCTATCTGGTCCTGCCACCCCAGTCAAACTAAGGCCAAAATCAGACTGAGTCTTAATTCGTGCCTGTTCGGCCATCTTCTGAGCTGTAAATTCAGACACCACACCATATTCTTCCAAATCCTTGACAGGAATATCCAACATCTTTGATTTTTCCTCCAAGCTATAGGTTACAAAACCACCTTTAAATATACTTGAAGCACCCGAAAAATCCGCTACACTAGCTTGGAAAAGCCCTGCTGTCAAACTCTCTGCAACCGTGATGGTTTTCCCCTGTTTTTTCAGTTCTTCTACCACAATGCTAGCTAAACTAGTTTCTTCCCCATAGCCATAACAAAGGTCTCGTAAAGAAAGTCCTTCAAAGGTTTGGCGACCTAAGATTTGATTTTCCAAGATATCCAGCACTTGATTCGCCTCTTCTTGACTGCTAGCTTTTGTTGATAAACGCAAGGTTACCTCTCCTGTCTTTGCATAAGGTGCCAAGGTCGGATCGGTTTGATTATCAATCAAATCAGCCAAAATCGTCACCAGCTGGCTCTCGCCAATTCCAAAGAAACGAAGAACTCGGGAATACAGCTTGCTCCCTGTCATCAACTTAGGTAGAAGTTGGTTCAAGACCATAGGTTTCAATTCACTTGGTGGACCTGGAAGAACGACATAGGTCACCCCATTGACTTCCAATATTCCTCCCACAGCCAGTCCTGTTTCGTTTGGTATCGGAGTCGCTCCTTCTACAATTTGAGCTTGTCTTTCGTTATTCGGTGTACGGGCATAGTCTGGTCTCTGGGTAAAAAAGACATCCAACTTCTCCTGCGCCCGAGGATCAAAGACCAATTCTTTCCCTAAAAATTTAGCTAGGGTTTGTTTGGTCAAATCGTCCTCAGTCGGCCCCAAACCACCTGTCAAAATCACCAGACTGCTACGTTGACTGGCAATCTCAATCAGAGATAAGAGACGAGCTTCATTGTCTCCTACAGCCGTCTGAAAATATACGTCTACTCCAATCTCTGCTAGTTTTTCCGACAAAAACTGAGCATTAGTATTGACTATCTGTCCTGTCAAAATCTCTGTTCCAACAGCAATGATTTCTGCTTTCATGTTTCCTCCTACCTATCTATTCGTATTTTTTTGAAAAAATCGCAGGAAATTTCCCACGATTGATTTTTTTATTTATATCAAGAAAGTTAACTATCTTCGTCACTAACAGGCACCCGTCCAAATAAATCTTCAAATAAGACAACATTTGTTTCAAGCTGAGTGACTTCTTCTTGTCCCAAAGAACGTCGCAATATATTCTGCATTTCCAACATATGCTCTCTCGAAACAATCTGGTAAGAAATACCTTGCAACATCTCTCCTTCGCCCTTCAATTGTTGTGATTCAATATTCTTGAAAGAATCTTGATAACCAAGTAATTGTGGAATACTTTTCGCTGACAAATCAACATTTGTTTGCATATTGTCAGTCAAAGCTTTTAAAATCCCTTGATAATGACTCACACTGTTCAAACTCAAGACCTTCTCAACAATTTTTTGAATCACTTCACGCTGACGTTTTTGACGACCATAGTCTCCTTCAGGGTCTTGATAACGCATACGAGAATAAACAAGCGCTTCCTCACCATTTAAAGTCTGTTGTCCAACACCAATGGAAATTTTATTGAATTCTTCCTGGTCAGTAATTGAAATTGGGAAACCGAGTGTATTATTTACAGTCACCCCACCAACTGCATCAACCAATTGTTGAAGACCTTGCATATTCACCATAACGTAACGATCGATATGAATATTCATCATTTCTGGATAGTTGAGATTGCCAATTCTGCACCACCACCAGCGTAGGCGGCATTTAGTTTAGCTTCCTCAACACTACCATCTTTTTGCTGAATTTTTGTTAAAATATCCCGTTCCAAACTCATCATGGTCGTTTTCTTTGTTTTAGGATTGACTGTCATGAGAATCATGGAATCACTATTTCCTTCCCAACGATCTGTACGTTCGATATTTCCAGTGTCCACTCCCATCAAAAGAATAGTCAGCGGCTCTGTCGCTTCAATTACGTTTGTTTCCTCACCAATTTTTTTATAAGTTTTTTGACTCAACGTTGCTGTTCCCTGTTGATAAATTGTATAAGCATAAACTCCAACACCTAACACTGTCACTACTAGAAAAGCAAGCACTGTTCCGATTAATTTTTTAACCATATCATTATTCATCTATCAGTTTGCCCATGAGACAAACATCTAAAAATGTCCCTTCTTCTAGATAGGCTCCTCTTTCCTGTAATCCCTCCATGGTAAATCCCATTTTAGAGTATAGGTGAATAGCAGCCTCATTTCTTTTTTGTACACTTAATTGCAAACGACGTAAAATACCACTTGATCTAGCCCACTCGATACCTTCCTCTAAAAGAATACTGGCCAAGCCTTGATTCCAAAATTTCTTTTGAACAACTAAAAAAATATCTCCGATATGCCGAACCCTTAAACGAGGATCTGCAGTAATATTCAGGACTCCTGCAATTGTATCATTTAATAAAGCTAAGAGAGTGATTTGATTTTCTGAACCAGCTTGTTTTTCGATAAAAAGTACCATTTCTGATTCACTCATCATGATTCCCTCTTCATCTAAACTAGTAAAATCCGTTTCCTTGCTTACAAGATTTAAAAAAGTAATCAAATCAGCTGCATCTTGAACTTCAGCCTCACGAATACACAACTCATACTCCATCTAAAAGCTCCTTAAGTAGTTGTTCTGCTCTATGACCTTGAGCATTAAAGCGCAATTGACGTCCCTCATCCTCTTTTAGAATTTCCAATTCTAAATATGAATCCGGTAAATCCTCACCTAAAAGATGGCCCCACTCAATGACAGTCACGCCACCACCAAAGAGAAACTCATCCAAATCAATAGAATCAGCATCCCCCTCAATACGGTAAACATCTAGGTGATAAAGAGGAAGACGACCTTCATACTCTCTCACAATGGTGTAGGTTGGACTCTTAATCATCTGATGGATATCCAATCCCTTTGCTAAACCTTTTGTAAAAGTTGTTTTTCCTGCCCCCAACTCTCCAGTCAAAATTAAGACATCATTTTTTTCAAGCAAGTTTCCTAATCTTTCTCCAAGAGCTAAAAGCTCTTCTTCATTTTTTGTGTACATGCTACTATTATACCAGAAAGTTTCTTTTGTGTGAATTTTCTTTAAAAATTTACTATTATAAATTTGGGAATCACTAGCACCTTTAGCTGATTAACTTAAAAAGAAAAACAAACATACTAATCACAAAATAAAAATATCTCGAATAATATGACCATAAAATGAAATTTCTCTTTGAATAGATTTTGGGAAAAATAAATCGTGCACATAGAAATCCCAAAACAATATAGACAAGAATTGAAGAAATCGTCAAGGGATTTCTCAAAAAAATAACAGTTGCCAGGACAGATATCAATCCTGTTTTCTTCCTATTCAGTAAATTTTCTAAATCACGATGATATTTATCAAAAAGGCAGAAAAAAATCCACAGATCAATACCTAGTAAAAAAAGAATGATGGTAGAAAAAAAGATCCACCAAATCCTGCTGTAGTTTGTTGTGAATTTGGATACTTTCTGACAAAACCAGACAAGATGCTAACAAATTGATCACCAAAAGAATCGTATAAACCATCCAGACTTTCTTCTGAGAATGCAAAATGCTATGACGTTTCTGCCCCGAGGTGTGAAAGTAATTAATCCCAGCACAAAAGCCAGAAACTCCGACTATGAGAATTAAAAAATACACATTAACTTGTCTTAAAGATAAAAATGTTTCCTCCTACAATAAACAACTTCCAAATAAAAATTTGAACAACAGCTAATAATAACAAAACTTGAATTTGTTTTTCATTTTTTCCATCATTCTTCCTCCCTTACTTGTTCCTATTATAGGCTAGAAATCCTCACCATTGCTAGAATATTTCTCAACTATCAGTTTTCTAGTCTGAAAATGTATTTGATGCAAGTAACCCTCACATCAAACTTTTTGACTATTTTTTTCCTCAAACCAAAGAGCAATTTCTCTCTTAGCTGACTCTTCTGAATCTGAACCATGTACAACATTTTGGATAACCTCATTTTCTCCAGCCGCTTTTGCAAAATCACCTCGAATAGTTCCTGGCAAAGCTTCTTCTGGACGAGTCGCACCCATCATGGTCCGCCAAGTTTCGATTACTTTGGGACCAGAAATGATGCCCACAAGAACCGGTCCTGAAGTCATAAATTCACGAATCGGTGGGTAAAAACTCTGACCAACCAAAGTCCTGATAGTGCTGGTCAATCAACTCTTCTGAAATCTGTGAACGCAACTCCAATTTTTCGATTGTAAACCCACGTTGTTCGATGCGTTTCAACACTTCACCCACTAGTCCTCTTTTTACACCATCTGGTTTAATGATAAAAAATGTTTGTTCCATACTCGTCTCCTTTGTCAGCTTCTTTCTTTTATTTTACCACATTTCATGGAAAAATGGAGAAAGTTTTCAGAAAAGAGAAAGAGAACCCGAAGGCTCTCCATTCTCTTTTATTCTACTGTTTCTTCCACAGTTTCAACGGCAGTATCCACAACTACTTCTGTTGTTTCTTCGTTTCCTGCTTCCTCTACTGGAGGGTTAAGGTATTCTTCTTCGTTGATAGCATGTGGTTCAAGGTTACGGTAGCGGGCCATACCAGTACCTGCTGGGATGATCTTACCGATGATAACATTTTCTTTAAGCCCAAGGAGATGGTCTTTCTTACCACGGATAGCAGCATCTGTAAGGACACGAGTTGTTTCCTGGAAGGAAGCCGCTGACAAGAAACTGTTGGTTTCAAGTGAGGCTTTGGTAATTCCCATAAGAACTGGGCGACCAGTCGCTGGAACCCCACCTGCGATAAGAACATCTTTATTGGCATCTGTAAAGTCATTGATATCCATGAGGGTACCCATGAGAAGATCTGTATCTCCTGGATCCATGACACGCACTTTACGGATCATTTGACGAACCATTACCTCGATGTGTTTGTCACCGATTTCTACCCCTTTGGCTACGGTAAACTTTTTTGTACTTCACTGAGAAGGTAAGTTTCAACTGACAAGACATCACGAACTGCAAGGAGACGTTTTGGCTGGATAGAACCTTCTGTAAGAGCAGCACCACGCGCTACTTGGTCCCCAACCTCGACACGCATACGAGCTGTAAATGGAACAACATATTCACCTTCGCCAGTTTCACCCTTAACAAAGACTTTCTTAGTACGAGTTGAGGCATCTTCTTCGATAGCGGTAACTTGTCCTTTAACCTCTGTGATAACCGCTTCCCCTTTAGGATTGCGGGCTTCAAAGATTTCTTGGACACGAGGAAGACCCTGAGTGATATCGGTATTTGAGGCAACACCACCCGTATGGAAGGTACGCATTGTAAGCTGTGTACCAGGTTCCCCAATAGATTGGGCAGCGATTGTACCAACTGCTTCACCAACTTCAACCGCATCACCAGTCGCCAAGTTGATACCATAACAGTGACGGCAGACACCATGACGAGTGTTACATGTAAATACAGAGCGGATAGTCACTTCTTCCACACCAGCATTCACAATTTCACGCGCCTTGTCTTCTGTAATCAATTCATTTGGACCGATAATCACTGCACCAGTTTCTGGATGTTTAACAGTTTTCTTAGTGTAACGACCATTGAGACGCTCTTCAAGAGACTCGATCATCTCTTTTCCTTCTGCGATAGAACGGATCAAGAGACCACGGTCTGTTCCACAGTCGTCCTCACGGATGATAACGTCTTGGGCAACGTCAACCAAACGACGAGTAAGATAACCTGAGTCGGCTGTTTTAAGGGCCGTATCGGTCATACCTTTACGCGCACCGTGAGTTGAGAAGAACATTTCGAGTACTGACAAACCTTCGCGGAAGTTTGAAAGGATTGGCAATTCCATGATACGTCCGTTCGGAGCAGCCATCAGACCACGCATACCGGCAAGCTGTGAGAAGTTTGAGATGTTACCACGGGCTCCAGAGTCCATCATCATAACGATTGGGTTCTTAGGATCTTGGTTGGCAATCAAGCGTTTCTCTAGTTTTTCACGGGCAGCACGCCATTCAGCTGTAACAGCATTGTAACGCTCGTCGTCTGTGATCATACCACGACGGAATTGTTTGGTAATTTGTTCTACACGTTTGTGTGATTCTTCAATGATTTCAGCCTTGTCATCAACGACTGGGATATCGGCAATACCCACTGTCAATCCTGCAAGAGTTGAGTGGTGGTAACCGAGGTTCTTCATACGGTCAAGTAGGGCAGAAGTTTCTGTCGTACGGAAACGTTTGAAGATTTCAGCGATGATATTTCCAAGATTTTTCTTCTTGAATGGAGGGTTTAGTTCAAGTTTGCTGATCGCTTCCTTGATATCTCCACCAAGTGGCAAGAAGTATTTAGCTGGAACGCCTTCTGTCAAGTTGGCATTGTTTGGTTCTTGCAAGTATGGTAGACCCTCTGGCATGATGTCGTTGAAGAGGATTTTACCAACTGTTGTAAGCAAGACCTTATGTTTTTGCTCTTCTGTCCAAGGTTTGTTGAGGCTGTCTGTTGCAATACCAACACGTGAGTGGAGGTGAACATATCCATTACGGTAAGCCATAACAGCTTCGTCACGGTCTTTGAAGACCATTCCTTCACCTTCACGACCAGCTTCTTCCATAGTCAAGTAGTAGTTACCCAAAACCATGTCCTGAGATGGAGTAACAACTGGTTTACCATCTTTCGGGTTCAAGATGTGCTCAGCAGCGAGCATGAGGATACGAGCTTCTGCTTGGGCTTCTTCTGAGAGCGGTACATGGATGGCCATTTGGTCCCCGTCAAAGTCGGCGTTGTAGGCTTCACAGACAAGCGGGTGCAAGCGAAGGGCCTTACCATCAATTAAGACTGGCTCGAAGGCTTGGATACCCAAACGGTGAAGGGTCGGTGCGCGGTTCAAAAGCACTGGGTGTTCTTTGATCACTTCTTCAAGAATATCCCAGATACGTTCATCTCCACGTTCCACCAAACGTTTTGCTGCTTTGACGTTTTGCACGATATCACGAGCGACGATTTCACGCATAACGAATGGTTTAAAGAGCTCGATAGCCATTTCACGTGGCACACCACATTGGTACATCTTAAGAGTTGGACCAACGGCGATAACGGAACGTCCTGAGAAGTCAACACGTTTACCGAGCAAGTTTTGACGGAAGCGTCCTTGTTTACCTTTAAGCATGTGGCTCAATGATTTGAGTGGACGGCTACCTGGTCCTGTGATTGGACGACCACGACGACCATTGTCAATCAAAGCATCAACCGCTTCTTGAAGCATACGCTTCTCATTTTGAACGATGATACCTGGTGCATTCAACTCAAGCAGGCGAGCCAAACGGTTGTTACGGTTGATAACACGACGGTAAAGGTCGTTCAAGTCAGATGAGGCAAAACGGCCACCATCCAACTGCAACATTGGACGAAGATCTGGTGGAATAACCGGAAGGATGTTGAGAATCATCCATTCAGGTTTGTTTCAGACTTGTAAAAGGCATCCAAAACATCCAAACGACGGATGGCTTTTGACACGTTTTTTTGTCCAGTTGCTGTTTTCAATTCTTCTTTAAGTTCAGCAATTTCTTTTTCAAGATCTACTTGTTTTAAGAGATCTTGGATAGCTTCGGCACCCATTTTGGCAACGAATGATCCATAACCATACTCACGCAAGCGCTCACGGTATTCTGCGCCTGTCATGATAGACTTGTGCTCAAGTGGTGTATCCTTGGGATCAATCACCACGTAAGCCGCAAAGTAGATAACTTCCTCGAGGGCACGAGGGCTCATATCAAGGGTCAAGCCCATACGGCTTGGAATCCCCTTGAAGTACCAGATGTGAGACACAGGAGCTTTCAATTCGATGTGCCCCATACGCTCACGACGAACTTTCGTACGCGTTACTTCAACCCCACAACGGTCACAAACAATTCCTCTGTAACGAATGCGTTTGTACTTACCACAAGCACATTCCCAGTCTTTTGTAGGACCAAAGATCACTTCATCAAAGAGTCCTTCACGTTCTGGTTTCAAGGTACGGTAATTGATTGTTTCAGGTTTTTTGACTTCTCCATAAGACCATGAACGGACTTTACTTGGAGAAGCTAGGGTGATTTGCATACTTTTAAAACGATTTACATCAACCACTATTTCTTCCCTTTCTATTCTAAGTGAACTGCTTATTCTTGTTCAGCAGCTTCTTCTGTTGCTTCCGCTTTTGTTGCTTTCTCAGCTTCTTCAGCTTCAAAGGCTGCTTTTGCCTCTTGGGCTGCTTTTTTTCGCGGGCTTTTTTTCAAGGTCATCTACGTGGATGACATCTTCGTCCATTCCTTCATCCAAGTCACGAAGTTCCACTTCTGGTCATCTTCGTCAGGACACGCATGTCAAGACCAAGAGATTGCACCCTTTGACAAGAACTCGGAAGGATTCTGGAACACCTGGTTTTGGAATTGGTTTTCCTTTTGTAATAGCTTCATAGGCTTTCAAACGTCCGTTGATATCGTCAGACTTGTAAGTCAAGATTTCTTGAAGAACATTTGATGCACCGTAGGCTTCAAGAGCCCAAACCTCCATCTCACCGAAACGTTGTCCACCAAACTGAGCTTTACCTCCGAGCGGTTGTTGAGTAACAGTTGAGTAAGGTCCGACTGAACGCGCGTGCAATTTATCATCAACCATGTGGTGGAGTTTGATCATGTACATGACTCCGACAGAAACACGGTTATCAAATGGTTCACCAGTACGTCCATCGTAAAGGATTGTTTTGGCATCACTATCCATACCTGCTTCTTTAACAGTTGACCATAGGTCTTCAGAACTTGCTCCGTCAAAGACTGGTGTTGCGATGTGAATACCAAGCGTACGAGCCGCCATACCAAGGTGGAGTTCCATAACCTGACCGATATTCATACGTGATGGCACCCCAAGTGGGTTCAACATGATATCGACTGGAGTTCCGTCTGGAAGGTAAGGCATGTCTTCTACAGGAACGATACGAGAGACAACCCCTTTGTTTCCGTGACGTCCGGCCATCTTATCTCCGACCTTGATCTTACGTTTTTGAGCGATGTAGACGCGAACCAGCATGTTAACACCTGATTGCAACTCATCTCCATTTGCACGTGTAAAGATTTTGACATCACGAACGACACCATCGGCACCGTGTGGTACACGAAGAGAAGTATCACGCACTTCACGAGACTTGTCCCCGAAGATAGCGTGCAAGAGACGTTCTTCAGCTGAAAGGTCTTTCTCACCCTTAGGTGTTACTTTACCTACAAGGATATCGCCCTCTTTAACCTCGGCACCGATACGGATAATACCCATTTCGTCAAGATCTTTAAGAGCATCTTCCCCAACGTTTGGAATTTCACGAGTAATTTCTTCAGGCCCAAGCTTTGTATCACGTGTTTCTGATTCGTATTCTTCAAGGTGGACAGATGTATAAACATCGTCTTTCACCAAGCGTTCGCTCATGATAACGGCATCCTCGAAGTTGTAACCTTCCCAAGTCATGTAGGCAACGATTGGGTTTTGTCCAAGCGCCATTTCTCCATTTTCCATAGAAGGTCCGTCAGCGATGAAATCGCCTTTTTCAACGACATCACCAACTTTAACAAGCGTACGTTGGTTGTAGGCAGTACCTGAGTTTGAACGACGGAATTTTTGAATGTGGTAAACGTCCAATGAACCATCTTCACGACGAACTTCTACCTTGTCAGCATCTGCGTAAGTAACTTTACCGTCATACTGAGCAATCACAGCAGCTCCAGAGTCATGGGCTGCTTGGTATTCCATACCAGTACCAACGTAAGGTGCTTGAGGATTGATCAACGGCACAGCCTGACGTTGCATGTTGGCTCCATGAGGGCACGGTTGGAGTCATCGTTTTCCAAGAAAGGAATACATGCTGTCGCAACGGCAACTACCTGTTTTGGTGAAACGTCCATGTAATCAACAATATTAGCCGGATACTCTTGGTTGACCCCTTGGTGACGTCCCATGACAACTTTCTCAGCAAATGTTCCATCTTCATTCAGACGAGAATTAGCCTGCGCTACAGTAAATTCATCTTCTTCATCGGCTGTCAACCAAACGATTTCGTTTGTGACAATACCTGTTTCACAGTCAACCTTACGGTATGGTGTTTGAACGAAACCATACTTGTTCAAGTGTCCGTAAGATGACAAGTTATTAATCAAACCGATGTTAGGTCCTTCAGGCGTCTCGATTGGACACATACGACCATAGTGAGTGTAGTGCACGTCACGGACTTCATATCCAGCGCGATCACGAGTCAAACCACCAGGTCCTAAGGCTGACAAACGGCGTTTGTGAGACAACTCAGAAAGCGGATTGTGTTGGTCCATGAACTGTGACAACTGTGAAGAACCAAAGAATTCTTTAACCGCAGCTGTTACAGGACGGATATTGATAATTTGTTGTGGTGTCAAGACTTCATTATCTTGAACAGACATACGTTCACGGACATTACGTTCCATACGAGAAAGTCCAAGACGTACTTGGTTGGCAAGCAATTCACCAACCGCACGGATACGACGGTTCCCAAGGTGGTCGATATCATCTACACGGCCAAGTCCTTCAGCCAAGTTGAGGAAGTAACTCATCTCAGCAAGGATATCTGCAGGAGTGACGATACGAACCTTGTCATCTGGATTAGCATTACCGATGATCGTTACAACACGGTCTGGATCAGTTGGTGCAACAACCTTGAATTTTTGAAGCACAACTGGCTCAGTCACAACCGCTGCATCATTTGGAATGTAGACAATCTTGTTCAAGTCGCCATCCAAATGGCTTTCAATGCTTTCAATCACACTACGAGTCATGATTGTTCCAGCTTCTACCAAGATTTCTCCTGTTTCAGGGTCTACCAATGGTTCCGCAATGGTTTGGTTGAGCAAGCGTGTTTTAACATTGAGTTTTTTATTGATCTTGTAACGACCAACTGCTGCCAAGTCATAGCGACGTGGGTCAAAGAAACGAGCTACAAGCAAGCTACGTGAGCTTTCAGCAGTCTTAGGTTCACCCGGACGAAGGCGTTCGTAAATTTCTTTCAAGGCTTCGTCGGTACGAGAGTCCATTGGATTCTTGTGGATATCTTTTTCAACAGTGTTGCGAACCAATTCGCTGTCACCAAAGATATCAAAGATTTCATCATCACCTGAGAAACCAAGAGCACGAACCAAGGTCGTAAATGGAATCTTACGAGTACGGTCGATACGAGTATAGGCGATGTCTTTTGAATCGCTTTCAAGTTCCAACCAAGCTCCACGGTTAGGAATAACAGTTGAGCCGTAGCCCACTTTACCGTTTTTATCAACTTTATCGTTAAAGTAAACACCTGGTGAGCGGACCAACTGAGATACGATGATACGTTCACCACCATTGATGATGAAGGTACCCATTTCTGTCATGATTGGGAAATCTCCAAAGAAAACTTCTTGGGTCTTGATTTCGCCTGTTTCTTTATTGATTAAGCGGAAGGTTACAAAAATTGGTGCTGAGTAGCTAGCATCGTGGATACGGGCTTCTTCTAGCGTGTATTTTGGTTCCTTGATCTCATAGCCAACAAATTCCAACTCCATTGTGTCTGTGAAGTTTGAAATTGGCAATACATCTTCAAACACTTCCTTAAGACCGTGGTCTAGGAAAGCTTTGAATGAGTCAGTTTGAATTTCAATCAAATTTGGTAAGTCAAGAACTTCTTTGATTCTTGAAAAACTACGACGGGTACGATGTTTCCCGTATTGAACGTCATGTCCTGCCAAGATGATTCTCCTTTGTAAATAAGTTCCAAGCCTTTTAGATCAGGCTTTTCTAATCGTCATATGGTTTTAAAAACCCCTATCACCGTGTCCCTTCGATAAATTTTCAGAATTTTTAAGTCTTTGTTACAAACGTTCAAAACCCTGAAAAAAAAGCACAAAAAGAGCAGCTAAATCTGACTTTTTCAGAAGATTTAACTGCTGTGAGCCTTGTCTGGACAATATTTCAGACAAAACCTACGACAAATGATTATTCATATTATACCCTATTTAGCTAGATTTTTCAAGGGGATTAAGGATTTTTTGAAAAAATCTTTTCCTATAAAAAATTACATTCAACCATCACTTTGTAAACCGCATTTTCAGTCTAATAGTCCCATACAAAAATATATTAAATTATGATTTTACTTTTTTTATCTGAGGCTGTTTTTCCTTGACTTTAACAAGCTTTTCTTTTTAATATATATGTATAAATATATAGGGAGGTTTGTTATGAATATCTTGCTGTCTAAAAAAGAACAAGACTTGCTATTCTTACTGGAAGAATTGACCAAGCACCATGATTGGATAGAACTTCCAGTCTTGGCAGAGAGGCTGAATTTTTCAATAGAAGAATTGCAGGAACACCTTTTTAAGCTTGAGCAATTATTTCCAAACCTCCTGCTTCAATCAACAAAAGAAGGTATTCAGTTACAGTTTGAAGCCCGAAACTCTTTAGAGCCTAGAATTGCTATCTTTAAACAATCTGAAACCTACTCTTTTTTGAACCAACTTTTTTTCAAGGATAGCCAATTACTTGACCAAATATGTCAGGCACTTTCGACTAATCCAGAGCAGATTGAAAAAATCGTCCATCGTCTAAATACTCTCCTTCCCCAACACTATAATATCAGTATCCAAACTTCCCCTTTGAGCATGATGGGAACAGAAGAGGACATTCGTGCCTTTTATATAGACTACTTTAGCCAAAGTTACAACTTTCTTGATTGGCCTTTCCCTTCTATTTCTGAAGAATCACTCACTCACTTGATTCAGCTATTTTTGGACGCCCAACAAGTTTCACCCAACCTAAGTAGCTTACGGCAAATCAAATATACCCTAGCTATCAATCTGGAACGCTTTAAGAGGAAATACTTTATTGAAAATCCTACTCCCCTTTTTACCAGTCACTACAGCTCTCTGATGCAAATTCCGCAGTTCGAACAAGATCTCAAAAAACTGGCTAAAAAACTCCATTTTGAACCGAAAAAGGAAACACTGGAACATCTATTTGCAAACCCAATCAAATCTCCTCAAATGACAAACAATCCTAATAATGGAGCACTTGGTGATATTCATCACATTCAAAAATCCTACCGTTTATTGAGTCAAATCCTAGAAGAGCTAGCCAAAGAATTTCATCTACAGATTGAAAATCGCGAGGAATTGATTTGGCTCCTCCACTACACTACCCAATCTGATTTTTTCCATCTACTTAGTAACAAGTCTCTCGACAGTGAGAAATCTCAGATTTTAAGCAATTATCAAGTAGAATTTCCAAAACTATTTGAAGTAAGCCAATACAAATTTCAATCTTATCTGACTGAGATGGGGCTAAACAATAAGCCAAGTAAGCAACAAGAGCTGGTCTACACCTTCATGATTCAAGGGCAACGAATTTTAGTCCAACTGCTTCAAAAACTTCCCAAAATACGTGTTTTGGTCATTAGTCACATGGATAGCCATCACGCACAAAACTTAATCGACACCCTAGCTCACTACGGTAACAATCTCTATCTGTTTGATTCTTGGGAAGAATCTACGATTTCTTTCTCAATTCTCAATCAAATCCCTCACGATATTGTTATCACCACCTTTCCTGTCACTAACTCTCCTAAACCAATTATCTACAATCGTAACTTCTCTACTTCAGAATTATTTCATCACCTTCACCTTTTTGCCTCTCAGATTCATAAAGAAAGACTGACTGAATCGTAACAAATTTTGTTACGATTTTCTTTTGTTTTAATTTTAAGAAAACGCTTGCATATTGTTTTACTACATGCTATACTGATATAG